>Ga0209420_1000007_pt1 | contig 131969 bp, 125 predicted proteins | sample BlaSpr_A8_OM1_O1_FD_187972 | JGI IMG/M metagenome (GOLD analysis project Ga0209420, IMG submission 187972) | Forest soil microbial communities from Thunder Bay, Ontario, Canada - Black Spruce, Ontario site 2_A8_OM1_O1 (SPAdes) (version 2) | ecosystem: Environmental > Terrestrial > Soil >... | reverse complement strand
CGAAAGTGCCTGGCATTCTTAGTTGAGTCGCTCCGACTCCGACTCATTTGCTCCTACTTACCGAATCACCATCCGCGCGTCTGCAGCAGATCCTTCTCGTCCATCTGGCGAATGTCCAGGCCCTTCATTGCGTCGCCCAATTCCTCCGACGCCTCCAGCACGACTTTCGGATCCTTATAATGCGTGGTGGCCTTCACGATGGCGCGGGCGCGCACTGCCGGATCGCTCGATTTGAAGATTCCCGAGCCGACGAACACGGCCTCTGCGCCCAGCTGCATGACGAGCGCGGCGTCTGCCGGAGTCGCGATGCCCCCCGCCGAAAAATTCGGTACGGGCAGCTTGCCATGTTTCGCGACCCAAGCTACCAACTCGAACGGCGAGCCGAGTTCTTTCGATTCGTGCACCAATTCTTCTTCGCCGAGCAAAGTGAGCCGCTTCATCTGACTGACGATCGTACGCATGTGCCGCACCGCTTCCACGATGTTCCCTGAGCCTGCCTCGCCCTTGGTGCGCACCATCGCCGCGCCTTCCGCAATCCTGCGCAGCGCTTCGCCGAGATTTCGTGCGCCGCAAACGAATGGCACCTTATATCCGTGCTTCCACACGTGGTGCTCTTCGTCCGCCGGCGTCAGCACTTCGCTCTCATCGATGTAATCCACCTCGAGCGCTTCCAGCACCTGCGCTTCGGCGAAATGCCCGATGCGCACTTTGGCCATCACCGGAATCGAAACCGTGTCCATAATTTCGCGAATGATGCGCGGGGCCGCCATGCGCGCCACTCCGCCTTCCTTGCGAATATCCGAAGGGACGCGCTCCAGGGCCATCACCGCGCAGGCACCGGCGTCTTCTGCGATCTTGGCCTGCTCGGCGTTAGTCACATCCATTATCACGCCGCCCTTCAACATTTCCGCCAGGCCCACTTTCACGCGCCACAAATTGTTGTTCATCAGTTCCATCGAGTTTCTCCCTCGGTCTCGCCTGCGAATTTCACTTCTGGAGCGGCTTCCCTGCCAATTCCTGGGGCGCATCGGTCGCCACGGCTTGTTCCGCGCGGCGTTTCGGATCAACGATCACAAATCGTCCCCTGCCGCGCGCCAACACCGTACCCGAAACATCGCCTATCTCGCCAACCATAAACAAATTTCTGCCGGTCATTTCTACTTCGTGCCCTTCGACGATCAAATCCGCATCTACCGGCACCGGTTTCAAATACTGGATGGTCAATTCCGCCGTCACCGCGTGCACTCCGCGGAACCGGCATACTTTCCCCATCACTTCATCCAGCACAGTAGCTATGATGCCGCCGTGAATGAATCCCGCCCCACCCTGATATTCCGCAGCGAGCCGGAAATTCCCGCGAATGCGTTTCGCATCATCGTCCTGCTCGAACGTCAGCAGCATCCCGCGCTCATTGGCACCGCCGCAGCCAAAACAAAGATTCGTCGGATTAGGTTTCAGCAGCACGATTTTCTTAGACCAACGCCACGCGCGAATGCAATTCACTGCGCGCGCCGCGCTGCCTCTTGCGAAACTCCGTCTTCACCACCTCGCCCAAAATCTCAATCCCGCGGGCGATCCGCTTTTCGTCGAGGCTGGCAAATCCCAGCCGCAGAGTATTCGGCTGCGGATTCTGATGATAGAAATATCGTCCCGGCACGTACATCACTCCACGCTCGCGCGCATGAATCAGCAATTCGCCCGCATCAAATCCTGCCGGCAGACTCAACCACACCGACATCCCGCCCTCCGGCCGCGTCCACGAGCTTTCCTCCGGCATGAATTTACCCAGCGCCGATTCCATCGCGTCCAGCCGGCTGCGAAACACTTTCTTCATCTTCGCCAGATGCCGCGCGAGATGTCCGCGCTGGATGAATTCGGCGAGCGTCGCCTGCGCCAGTTGGTCCGTATGCAAATCGGTCGCCTGCTTCACCAGACGCAAGCGCTCGATCACGCTTTCCGGCCCGATGCACCAACCCACGCGCAAACCCGGGAACGCAATCTTCGAAACGCTATCAATCTGAATCACGCTGCCGGCGCGATCCAGCGAACGCAGCGAAGGCATTGCCGCCCCTCGCAACCGCAGCCGCCCATAAATATAATCTTCAATCACCGGCACCTGATAACGGGCGGCCATATCCAACAAACGCCGCCGCTCCGTCATCGGTAAAGCGGTTCCGGTAGGATTATGGAAATCCGGCGTCGCGAAAATGAATTTCACGCGGTTCTGCATCAGGACCGATTCCAGCGCGTCAACATTCAGGCCCAAGCGACCGGCCGGCGCGTCATCGGTATCTACGGCCACTGCGAGGGTGCGAATTCGCGCCGCGCCGAACGTGGCGAGAGCTCCTGGATACGCCGGATTTTCCAGCGCCACCGCATCCCCGGGACGCAAGAATGCCTTGCACACCAGATCAATCGCCTGCTGGCATCCGCCCGTGATCAATAATTGCTCGCTGCGAACGCTAAGTCCTTCCTCGCGGAAAAATTCAATCAATGCACTCTTCAGCGGCTCGTACCCGTCCGACGACCCGATCTGCAACACCTTGCGCCCGTCGCTGCGCAAAACCGCATTGCAGCAACTGCGAAATTCTTCCAGCGGGAAATATTCTTCCGGCGGACGCGCCGCGACAAATCCGATCGCGTCCTTCGGAACTTCCGGAGTCAGGCGGCTCAGGCCGTCTTCGCCGCGCTCATCCGCGAACAAGGTCTCCCAACGCACGGACCCGCCATTCCCGTTCGACCGCGGCGGCGGCGTAAACTGCCGCGCCGGCGCGCCGCAAATATAAGTCCCGCGGCCCACGTGCCCCTGAATTAAGCCTTCGGATTCCAGTTCCGCATAAGCATTGGCCACGGTAGTCCGATGCACGCCCAGCTGCGTCGCCAGCTCCCGGCTGGCAGGTATCCGGTCGCCCGTGCGCAACTCACCGGAATGCACCAGCGCGCGCAACTGATCGCGCAACTGCACGTACAGCGGAATGTGGCTTTCCGACTGGAGATGTAGCGGCAACATTGGCTCACTCCTGCAGTCCAATATACAGAGCCAATTATAGCCGTAAAGAGCCAATATGTCTCTGCACGGATCGATGCGCCCGCCGCGCATAGACGCGGCGGGAATGCCGGTCTCGCATGCGATTCGGACATCTTTCGAAACAAAAAACGGAGTAAGTATCATCTCGAACCGGCGCCGGTGGGTGAGGGATCCGCTTTCCGGGTGAAGGCGGGCAAGGTAGCCTTTAACTTTCAACAGTTAACTGTTAACTGTCGACTTTCGATTCGCCTCCCTGGGCGCGCAGCAAAAACCTCTGCACCTTCCCGGTCGCGGTCCGCGGCAATTCCTTCACAAAGCGATACTCTTGCGGACATTTAAATCCCGGCAACCGAGTGCGCAGCCAGCCATAAATTTCGCTGTCGAGTCCGCCGGCGGTGTTCGTCGCGCTCTGGCGCAGCACGATGTAGGCGACCGGCCGTACCAGACCCACCGCGTCTGCGTTCCCGACGACCGCGCATTCGGCAATCGCGGCGTGGCCCAGCAGCACGTTCTCCACTTCTCCGGGCGAGACCCACATGCCCGAAACTTTCATCATGTCGTCCGCGCGGCCGCGATAATAAAAATAGCCGTCCGCGTCGCGCGAGAATTTGTCGCCGGTGTTCACCCAGCCGTCGCGTTTGGTCCGCGCCGTAAGCTCAGGAATCCGCCAATATTCCGCGAACGCGCTATCGCCCTTCACCCACAGATTCCCTGCTTCGTCCGCCGGGGCAGGCTCGCCGGCATCATTCAGAATGCGCGCCTGGTAACCCGGAACTTCCCGGCCACAACTCCCTGCCCGCGCCTCGCCCGGCCGCGACGACAGGAATATGTGCAGCATCTCACTGGAGCCGATGCCATCCAGAATTTCGACGCCGAACCGCTGGCGAAATTGCTCGAATATCTCCGCCGGCAAAGACTCCCCAGCCGAGACCGCCAGCCGCAGCGAAGAAAAATCCAGCGCTAGTCCTTTTTCAGACTCGCGCAGCAGCGACGCATAAAAAGTCGGCACCGAAAAAAATACGGTCGGCCGATGCTCCGCAATCACCGCCGCAATTTCGTCCGCGCGCGGCCGCTCCGGATACAGAATAGTCGCAGCCCCAAAGTGCAGCGGAAAATACATGCCGTTGCCCAGGCCGTAGGCGAAAAACAATTTCGAAACTGAAAACAGTCGGTCATCCGCGCGCAATCCGAGCACGCCCTGCGCATAATTCCTCGCGGCGACAGCCATATCCACGTGCCGATGCACCACGGCTTTCGGCGTGCCGCCGCTGCCCGACGTGTACAAGAAGAATGCGGGATCGATCGCCGCAGTGGGATGCGTGGCGACCGCGCCGGCATGCGAAGGTAGCCACTCGTCCCACTCCTCAATTCGCCGCGCCACGCGCTCCGGCTTCGCCGTTCCCGGCGTGCTTTCATAAGTGACCAGAAGATCGAGCGCTTGATCACTTGCCGCCCCGTCGCAGAACTCACCCAGGATCGGCGCGTGCACAATCGCAATGCGCGCCCCACAATTTTCCAGCCAATGCCGGTAATCCGCTGCGCGCGCCATCGGATTCACCGGCACGGCAATCGCGCCAATCTTCGCCGCGCCCAAAAAAGCCGCTATCAGCTCCGCCGAATCCGGCAAAGCGATCAGCACGCGTTCGCCGGGCCGGCAATTCGCATCGCGCAGGGCCCGCGCAACGCGCTCGAGCAACACCTGCAGTTCCGCGTACGTCCGTGCCCGCCCCGTGCCCAAAATCGCCAGTTTTTCCGGATGCTCACGCGCCGGCCGGGAAACAAATTCATCCGCGATGTTGCAGTAGGCCAGCGCTGAGGGTGAGGTGGAAAGCCCAGAGACGCGGGGCGGGGAAGCTTCTGTCATACCCGGATTCTACTCTGGAAAGATGGCGCGGCAAGTGTTACGACGGTGCCTACCGCCGCAAAGGCGAAAAAGGCGCCGGGACAGCGCCGCAACGCAAGACGATAAAATCCGCTGGAAAAAAACGCAGGGCTCGCGCTGAGTGGTTAGTGGCTAGAAACGGCTATCAACATTGCGGGACTCTGAAACCGCAAACTTCGAGTTCCGCAATTCACAAAACGACTCTTCCGTACTTTCCGCTCGGCGATCGGTACCGCTCTACTGCGTCGCCGACTTCTCCCCCAGCCTGCGCATCCGCTCCTGCAATTTCTTGCGCAAAGTCATCGGCGCGTTCGGATTAAACGCTACCAGATACCACAGCGGCTGCGTGCGGTCTTTGCTCAGTCTGGACAAAGTCGCGGCGTCGCTGTTCGGATGCCGCGCGATATTCTCGCGAATCGCCGAATATGGATGATGCGACAACCGCCCCAAGGTCTTCGCCGAAACTTTCGGATGCTCGCTAATCAACCGCAGCAAATAAAAATCTTCCTTGGGAGCCTGCCGCGAAAGCCCGTCCAAAGTTTCCGGCTTCACTTCCGCGCTCAGCACCACGCCCACCTTTTCATCCCAGCCCGGGTTGATGCGATTCAGTTCCTGCGTTCGCGCGTGAATCAGTTGCTCGATCACGCGACGCTCTTGCTCCAAACGCGCGGCCGGCAAAGCGCTGCGCTCCACCGAATCCAGCACGCGCAGCAAATGCTGCCGCTCGCCGAAAACGATTTGCGAAGTTCGCACCGCCTTGCTCTTCCCAGGATTGCGTACCAAGTCTGAACGTCTCATCGTTTGTTCACCCCGCGGATCTCAGGAGCCGCATTCATCCCAGGCAGCAGCCCCGGTACCATTGCAAATTGTGCTGTCATCGTTGGCAACGGGCCGATTGGCATTGCGGAAACGAACTCGAGCAGCGCGAATCACCGCTTCGTTCCCCGTAGTATAGCGTCAGTTGCGGCGCCAACAAAAGACGCCCCGTTTTGAAACAGCCCATCCAACAGACCCGACCAGCCGCCACATTTACAGCAGCGTCGACGCAACGGCCCAGATTATCTAATCTCACCACTGCATAGTAAAGGATACTGACCGCACATGTTCCCCAGCCCGCAATAGTTAGTTCTAGAACCTACCAATTGACCGCGCCATGCAAGCGTCCGCCAGCAAACGATCTGCTACGCACGGTTGCGCAACCACACGCGAAACGCTACCTTGAACTCTCACCACTTTCACGGAGCCGCCATGCCTGCCTTCGACGAACACAAGGACGAACTGGAACACTACGAAACGATGATGGGCCCACACCGCGGACGCCTGGCGGTCTCGCTCGATCTCCTGACCAACGCCCTGGTCCTGGTCGGCCAACATGGCGTTTACTGCCACACCAATCGCGACCCTGATGTGCCGGTCATGGATATCCGCATGATCCAGGCGGAAATTGGCAAAGCCAAAGAGCTAATCCAAAGCGTGATGGAAGCAATGCGCGCAGAACGCGACAAGAAGGGCTAACTCGAAGCAAGTTGCAACGACTGTGAATATTCTCTTGCTGCGGCGGCACGCCGCCGATTCTCTCAAAGCTTCAGTTCCCACGTCTCCGCCACCAAATCCTTACCAAAGCTGTGATGCGGCTTGTGCGCTACGCAGCGAAACCCAACCTGCTTATAAATGTGCCGCGCGGCAAACAGAATGCTTTGCGTCCATAACGTGATCTTCTTGTATCCCACGCGACGCGCGAAACGCACGCATTCGTCCACCAATCGTTTTCCAATTCCCAGACCGCGAGCCGAGGACTCCACGTGCAGCAGGCGCAATTTCGCGACGGTCTTCGAATGCCTCACCAAAAAAACCGCGCCGACGAGTTCGCCCTTGCGCTCCGCAATCCAGCAACGTTCGCACCGCGCGTCAAACTTTTCGATGAAATTCGCCGCAATCTTCGCTGCCAGCGCTTCATATTGCTCGTCCCAGCCATATTCCTGCGCGTACAGCAAGCCTTGCCGGCCCACGACCCAGCCCATGTCGCCCGGCTGATGCGGCCGCAAAATGTACGGCTCGCTTGCAAGAGCGCGCCGCGCCAGCACCGACTCAATCTCATTCATCGCCGCTACCAGCCGCTGCTGCTCGCCCAGCGACACGCCCCGCAATCGCGCCGTCACGTCTTCATTCGACCGCTGGTCCAGCGTGGCGATCGCTTTTCGCCCGCGCGCCGTCAAAGAGAGCAGAGTCTCGCGCCCATCCGCCGATGAGCGTTCCGCGTTGATCAGCCCGGCCTTCTTGAATCCGCGCAAAATGCGGCTTAGGTAACCAGCGTCGAGTCCCAACTCGGCCCCCACCGCCGTCGCCGTAGGACCCTCCCGATGCGCCAGCTCGTACAACACGCGCCCTTGCGTCAAAGAAAACGCGCTGCCGAGAAATCCTTCCTGCAGCACGCCAATCTTGCGCGTATAGAAACGATTGAAGCGGCGGATCGCCTCCACCCGCTCCTGGGCGCCGGCATGGTTTTTTGCGGTTGCAGCGAGTGCTTTTACCATATGTGCCATTGTCATCCACTTAGTTGCTTTTGTCAATTAATGGACCGCGCGACTCGGGCTCCGATTCGCGTTGTAACTGTTTCACGCCGAACCTTCAGCGTACGACGCTGCGGTGTCCCGCCGCCCGGCACTAGGCCGGCGGCTTGTACCTTGCGCTGCGCCCTAGGTTGCCAGGGCGTCAACTACAATGTTCTTGCGCCCCGGCGGACCAGTGTAATTCGCAACTTCGACCGTAACCTTTTCCCTCCCCGGCAGTTCTATACTATGGCAGCAAGACCTCCGGAGAACTCGTTGAAGGCTGCACCAGAAGTCAGCGAGCGTCGGTTGATCGCGGCGGCTCAGCAGGACCCCCGCCGCTTCGCCGCGCTCTACGAAATTCACTTCGAGCGGGTCTACGCGTACGTCTCACGGCGTCTGGGCAATCGCGAAGCCGCTGAAGACGTCACGTCCGAAGTCTTTCAGCACGCCTTGGCGAATCTGCCGCGCTTCGAGTGGCGCGGCGCCCCTTTCGGCGCCTGGCTGATGCGCATCGCCTCCAATGCCATTGCCGACCGCTGGCGCCGGGGTGCGCGTGAACAGTCTCATGAGTTTGCGAGCGATCCCGCCAGCGCCGAGCCGAGCCCGGAAGAAATCGAAATCCGCGCCCAGCTATTCCGACGGGTGCTGGAACTGCCCATCGAACAGCGCAAGGTCTTGCAGATGCGATTCGCCGAAGAAAAAAGCATCCGTGAAATCGCGCAAGCCCTGGGACGCACTGAAGGCGCGATAAAACAGCTGCAGTTCCGCGGGATACAAACTCTGCGCGCGGAAGCTGCAAAGGTTTCCGGCAAGCAAGGCGCCGGCGAAGCGTCGCAGAAGAAAAATCGGTCGGGTGCCGCCAATGCCTAAACCAAACCTGAGCGAACAACTCGATCGCGCGATTCAGGCGCTGCTGACGCCGGGCCCGGCTGCGCGCCGAAGTGACGGCACGGCCGGCGCGGCACCTATTGCGGCGCTCCAGCGGGTTGCCGAACAACTTCGCGGCCTGCCCCGGGTAGATTTCAAAGCAGCATTGCAAGCAAAGCTCGAAGGGAGAACACCCATGGCCAGCAAGACCGTAAGCGCACCCCAGGCAAGACAGACCGTCACGGCGTACTTGATCGTGAAAGACGCTGCGCGCGCGCTTGAATTTTACAAGCAGGCTTTCGGCGCGACGGAAATCATGCGCCTGCACGGTCCCGGTGAAAATATCGGCCATGCGGAAATTCGCATGGGCAATTCCACCATTATGCTCTCCGATGAATTCCCGGACTACGGCGCCGTCAGCGCCGCGACCCTCGGCGGCTCGCCCGTGAAGATCCATCTCAGCGTGGACGACGTGGACGCAGTCGCCGCGCGCGCCGTCGCCGCCGGCGCTAAAGTGCTCCACCCGGTGCAGGATCAATTCTACGGCGAGCGCTCCGGACAATTTAGCGATCCCTTCGGCTACACCTGGATGATTTCCACGCAAACCGAACAACTCACCGCCGAAGAAATCGAGCGTCGCTTCGCCGCCTTGCATCAGCCTTCGCCCTCGGATTCTGCCGAAGAACCGAAATGGGCGCTGCCGGTGCCCTACATCCGCAAAGGATTCCGCACGCTCACGCCTTATCTGCTGGTACCGGGCGCAGCGAATCTCATCGATTTCTACAGAGAAGCGTTCGGTGCAGAGGAAATCTTCCGCGTCGCGCGTCCCGGCTCGCACCTGGTCATGCACGCCGAAGTTCGCATCGCCGGCTCGATGCTGGAACTCGCCGACGCCACGGCGGAATTCAAACCCCGCGCTTCCTCGAATATTTTGTACGTGCCGGACGTGGATGCCGTCTTCCAGCGCGCCGTGCAAGCGGGCGCCACTTCGCTGGCTGCGCCCGCTGCTCGGCCCTGGGGTGACCGCGACGGCGCTGTGAAGGACCCGGGCGGCAACACCTGGTACATCACCACTCACGCCGGCGGCAAACACATCGCGGCCAACACACCCTCCATCGTTCCGGTATTTCTGGTTCAAAATGCCGCGAAATATATCGAGTTTTTAAAGCAAGCCTTCGAGGCCCGGGAACTTTTTATGGCCAAGAGTCCGGAAGGAGAAATTCGGCACGTCAGCCTGCGCGTGGGCGATTCGATTCTTGCAGGCGGGGAGGTCCACGGAGAATTTCAGGCCGCTGCGTTCCTGCTGCACATGTACGTTCCCAACACCGACGAAGTGTACGCAAATGCGTTGCGCCACGGCGCCACCACGATTCGCGGCCTGGAGGACGCGCCCTACGGCGACCGCACCGCCTCGGTGCAAGACCCGTTCGGCAACCTGTGGTCTCTTGCCACGCACATCAAGGACGTGAAGTTTTAAGTCGGGAGTGTGGCTAACGCAGGTAGGGATTTTCAGCGCGCTCTGTGCCGATGGTGGTGTTCTCGCCGTGCCCCGGGATTACCAGCGTTTCGTCAGGAAGCGAGAGAAGCTTCTCGCGGATCGAACTCAGAATATCTTTCATCGAGCCGCCCCACAAATCGGTGCGGCCAATGCTGCCTCGAAATAACGTGTCGCCGGCAACCAACCGTCCCGGTTCGGTCGCGCTTTCGCGCGACTGTGACGGCGCAGCCTCGCCCGCATGTCCCCGCAAATGCGCCTCGGCTGAAGCCTTCGCCGCTTGCGGCCTCTCGCGCTGCACATGCGCGCCGGCGCCCGGCATCCCCTTCTCCACCAGCAAACTGATGCTCCCGGGCGTGTGCCCCGGCGTGTGAATCACGCGCGCCGCGTAGCCGCCCCAGCGCACCCTGTCGCCTTCCTTCACAAAATCCTCAATGCGCGTGCTCTCCGGAGTGCGCATCCCCAAAAATTGCGCCTGCATATCCAGATGCCGGTACAACTCCAGATCCGCCTCATGGATCAGCACCGGAGCTTTCATCGCCGCATGCAGCCGCGCGAGGCCGCCCACGTGATCAATATGCGTGTGCGTACTCACGATGGCGCGGACGTTCAGGTGATGCTCGCGCAAAATTTCCAGGATCCGCTCGACCTCATCGCCCGGATCCACCACGATCGCCTCGCGCGTCTCCGCATCGCCCAGAATCGAGCAATTACACTGCAACATCCCCACCGGAATTATTTCGTGAATCAGTCTTTCGCTCACGCTCGAAGTATAGCAACTCTGGTGGTGAAGGGTCAGTCACCGATTCGAGCGTGCATCTCGCGCGGAGATTCGGCTCATGGGCGATATACTCACATTCGTTGTAGAACCGTGTTCGCCCGTGCCTGGACTCGGCGCCGAGATAGAGCCGCGTGGGACAGTGGAGGACAACAGTATGCATTCTTTATGGGATCTCCTGCAGCAAGCGCAACAAACGGGAAAAGCGATCGGGCACTTTAACATTTCTGACCTGGTTCTATTGAAAGCGGTTTTTGGCGCTGCGCGCGAACTAAGCGTGCCGGTCCTGGTTGGTTTATCCGAGGGCGAGCGCGAGTTTGTAGGGGTTCGCCCGATTGCGGCTTTCGTGCGAAGTTTACGCGAGGAATTCGACTACCCAATTTTTCTCAATGCAGATCATACTCACTCCCTCGCCAAGGCGGTGGAAACTGCAAAAGCGGGGTTTGACTCGATCGTCTTTGATATGTCGGCATTGCCTTTTGAGCAAAACGTCCAGCAAACCAAGCAGGCGGTTGAAGCGCTCAAAACCATCAGCCCTTCCCTGCTCGTAGAGGGGGAAATCGGCGATATCGGAACTGGCTCTGAAATTCACGACCAGGCTCCCGACCTTTCGCAGGGACTCTCGACTCCCGAAGAAGCGAAACAGTTTGTGGAGAGCACGGGAGTGGACGTCCTGGCTCCCGCGGTGGGCAACATGCACGGCATGGTTCGCAGCATGGTACGGGGAGAAACCAAGAAACGCTTGGATATCGAAAGGATCGCCGCCATTAAACGAGCGGCGCAGGTTTTGCTGACGCTCCACGGCGGCTCAGGAACCGATGACGAAGATTTGCGCAAGGCAATCGCGGCGGGGATCAACATTGTCCACATCAATACTGAACTTCGTGTCGCATGGAGACGCGGTTTGGAACAGGGTTTCGCCAAACATCCTGACGAGGTCGTACCGTACAAAATACTGCCGTCCGCGGTGGATGCGGTAAAACAGGTAGTCCGCTCGCGTTTGCAGCTGTTCAACCATGAACGGCGTTTCGCGCAAGGAGTATAGGCCCGGTCTTCTGCGGCTCTTTCACGAACACCGGATGCGATGCGTAACCGGAAATCACTGAACCGCTCATGCTCGCGCCCGCGTTGACTTGTCTGTGCGCCGAATCTAATATGTGCAGCCAATGACAGACTCGCAGCCCCTTGTCGGGCAAATCATTTCACAATATCGCGTCATAGAACGGCTGGGTGGCGGCGGCATGGGCGTGGTGTACAAGGCCGAAGACACCAAGCTGGGCCGCATGGTGGCGCTGAAATTTCTGCCGGACGAAGTTTCGCAGGACAAGCTGGCGCTGGACCGTTTCCTGCGCGAAGCACGTGCCGCCGCCGCCCTCAGCCATCCCAATATTTGCACCATCTTTGAAATCGGCGAATATCAGGGCCGCAGTTACATCGCCATGGAACTGCTGAAGGGCGCGACGCTGAAGCATCGCATCACCGGCGGGCCCATCGGGTTCGATGCCCTGCTCGAATCCGGCATCCAATCCGCTGACGCTCTCGACGCCGCGCATTCTGAAAGCATCATTCATCGCGACATCAAGCCCGCGAATATTTTTCTCACCGACCGCGGCCAAACCAAAATTCTCGATTTCGGACTGGCCAAAATGATGGTCGCACCGGGCAGCCAGGGCCACACCACTTCGGGCACCGCCACGCTCGATGACGCCAATCTCACCAGCCCGGGCATTGCCGTCGGCACGGTTGCCTACATGTCGCCGGAACAAACTCTGGGCAAAGACCTTGATTCGCGCACAGATATTTTTTCGCTTGGCGTGGTGCTCTACGAAATGGCTACCGGCCGCCAAGCTTTCTCTGGCTCGACGTCCGCGGCGGTTTTCGACGCCATCCTGAATCGCGCGCCCATTGCGCCGGTGCGCATCAACCCCGATGTGCCGCAGGAGCTCGAGCGCATCATCAATAAGTCGCTGGAAAAAGATCGCACCATGCGCTACCAGACGGCCGCGGACCTGCGCACCGACCTGAAGCGCCTGCAACGCGATTCTGGTTCCAGCAAGACGCAGATCAGCACCACAGAAAATTTCAGCTCTGCTCGTGTTCCCACCGCGGCAGCCGGGTCTTCTGGCGCGAATTCCACTGCCGTCGCTGCCCCGCCGTCGCCGCCATCAGGCTCGTCGGCGAAAATTTCCTCGAGCGGCTCGGGCAGCGCGGCCATCGTCCTCGGCGAAGCAAGAAAACACAAAGGCAAGTTGATCGGCGCGCTAGCAGTCCTGGCGCTCATCGGCGTCGCGGCCATCGCTGTCGTCCTCTTCAAATCCCACGGCCACGAAAACACCTTCAACGCGCAGAACATGCGCATCGTAAAGCTCACCGAAACTGGCAAAGCAGCCGGCGTGGCCATCTCTCCCACCGGCCAATACGTCGTGTACGTCCTGCGCGAGGGCGAAATGCAAAGCCTCATGGTCCGCCAGGTCGCCACCGGCAGCGACGTGCAAATTCTGCCGCCCGGTGTGAGCGTCTTTTACGGTCTCACCTTCTCCCCAGACGGCAATTACATTTATTTCACAGAAGCCTCCAAGGAAAATCAGCTTTTCAGTTCGCTCTATAAAATGCCCGTGCTAGGCGGTAACCCGCAGCAGGTAGTGCGCGATATAGACACCGGCATCAGCTTCTCCCCCGATGGTAAACAATTCGCTTTCATCCGTGGAATTCCAGACAAGGGGACTTTCAAACTGCTCGTCGCCAAAGCGGACGGCTCGGGCGAAAAACTCCTGACCTCCATGAGCGCGAACATCACGATAGCCGGTCTCCTGACTCCCGCCTGGTCCCCAGACGGTAAAACCATAATCTTTGCGTCTTTGCTGCCATCCGTCAGCAGCCAGCTCAATGAATTCACGGTCGCCACCGGAGCGGTGCGCACGCTGTTCGCGACCCACGGCGCTCTGGGCCGTCCACACTGGTTGCCGGATGGCGAGGCGCTATTGGTTCCGATGCGCGACGAGAGCGGAGGCGCGCAAGGCCAGCTTTGGAGAGTCTCCTACCCCTCCGGAGAGGCGCAGCGATTGACCAACGACCTGACGGACTACAGTTTGGCGTGGCTAGACTTGACGACGGACGGTACGACAGTGGTCACGGTTGAAGCCACGGTTTCGTTGGATCTCTGGAGCGCGCCCGGTGGCGATTCCGCGCGGGCCACACAAATCACCTCGGGCGGCCCTGCGATTTTCGGCATCTCGACTTTAGGCAAAGACCGCATCGTGTTCACCAATCGCAACCGGGAAGTTTTCACCCAGAAATACGACGGCAGCGAGCGGACCCTGGTGGCAGGCAGCGATCGAAACGTCCTGTTCGCGTGGGGTTGCGGTGACGGGAAGCACATCGTGTATGCGTTACCGCGCGGAAACGGATCCGATATCTGGCGGATGGACGCCGACGGTTCCAATCAATTGCAATTGACGCACGACCAGTCTGCGCTGCTCCCGGCATGCTCTGCGGATGGTTCCCTGGTAACTTTTGATTACGACGGCCAACTGAGTAGCTGGCGCATGGGAATCGATGGGTCGAATCCCACCTCGCTGGGTCTGCACAATCAAACCTCGCCATTCGTCTTCTTATCCAGAGACAACAAGCTTGTGCTGTATCGCCTGGGACATCCCGATTCGCCGCAAGATCGCGATCAAATGGTTGCCGTGCCGGTGGCCGGCGGCCCACCCGCTTTCTCCGTCGACGTTCCCCTCGGCGCTGCACTCGCCCTGCCGCAATGGGCGCCAGACGAACATGGCATTGACCTCGCTCTGACTCGCGGAGGTGCTACGAATGTCTGGCGGCAACCCGTTCCCAGTGGCGCGCTGAAGCAGATCACAAATTTCCCCAGTGGCATCCTGCGCGCCTTCCGCTGGTCGCCCGACGGCAAGATCCTGTTCGTTTCGCGCGGTTCGGTAACCAGCGACATCATCCTGCTGAAAAGCGCGAAGAACTAAGTGTTCCGGCCGAAGGCGTGGGATTTCTCCATCCCGTGCGCCTGATGCTTGTAAAAGGAGGCCTACGCGCCCTCCACTTCTCGGTTGGGTTCTGACTGCCGCCGCAAGGTGTCAGTTGCCACAACTCGCAGTGGAAGGTCACGCACGGCTGGTCAGCGGCAGGGCGGCGCGGACCGTGCATCCTTCGCCGCTGGCGCTCTCGATGCTGAACTTTCCGCCCAAACCCTCCACGCGTTCACGCATTCCCGAAATCCCCACCGTGAACTCCGGGACAGATCCCACGGAGGGAGGCACCATACCGCGCCCTTGATCGGTAACTTCCAGCACCACGGTTGCGGATGCCCGGAACAAGCGCACGGCGGCGGTGCTGCTGCCAGAGTGCCTGTAGACATTGTCCAGCGCTTCTTGCGTGACGCGAAATATCGTCAATTCGGTTTCAGCTTTCAAGCGGCCGATGTCCGTCGCCAGCTGCAACGAGATGGTAATTCCTCTGCGGCTGGAGAAACCGCGGACCAGCCATTCCAGCGTGGGTCGCAGGCCCATTTCCTCCATCGTCGGCGGATGGAGCAGATAGGAAATGGAGCGAATCTCTGCTGCGGCCGCCTGGATCAAGTTCCTGCATTCCGCCACAACTTTTTGATGCTCGGGATTCCCTTCTTCCAGAAACGTACGCATCCTGCCCAGCGCCAGGCTTAATCCGCTCACGTACGTGCCGATGCCATCATGCAGTTCGGTGGCGACCTTGCGCCGCTCTTCGTCTTGCGCGTGCAGCAGCCTGCGCGACAGATGCCGCAGCGCGAATTCAAACTGTTTGCGCTCGGTGATGTCCTCGCCCGAACTCAGCGTGCCGATCACGCGCCCTTCGCGGTCGCGCAATAATGAATTGCGCCAGCCGATCATTCTTTCCTCGCCGCCGCTGGTGAGGATCGGGCTCTCTAAATACGTTAGATCTCCGTTCAGCAGATTGTGGAAGCGCGTCCTGATCTCGCCCTTGATCCTGTCAGGCAAGCAGGTTTCGATCCAGTCGCAACCCAACAGCTCGCACTCTTCCCTGCCTAAGGTTGCGCAGCCCTTGCGGTTGATCAGCGTGGTGCAACCGTCCACGTCCAGTCCCAGCAGGATGACGTCGGCGATATCCAGATAGCTTTGCGCGCGGTCGCGCTCCTGGCGAATTAATTCGTGCGCGCGTTTGCGTTCGGTGATGTCTTGCAGCAGGCAGACGACTCGCTCCACTCCGCTGGGCCCGCTGATAGGAAAGTACGATATGAAAATGCTTCTCTCGCCTAGATGCGGATAGGTGCATTTCATTTCGTACTTAACGACGTGATTCTGAAAACACTCTCGAACACACCGGGATTCAACACGTCCGCAAGCAGGCGCCCCATGATTTGTTCGCGCAGGGCTCCGCGATAATTCAAGAACGCGCGGTTCGCCATCAGGTAGCGGTAGTCGCGATCCACCGCCGCGATCATCTCTTCGACATTCTCCACTACCGCTTCGAATTCGCGGAATCTGTCGCTGGTGGAGGGAGAAACCTGCGCATCGTCAGTCGTCGGTGCGAGCTTGGCGTGCGTTGTGTCCGAATGCATTTCGAATTCCCGGCTTGCCAGAGGTATGGCGCGAGAATATTGAGCGAATCCAGCGCGGAAACAGCAGGGACTCGAGCTGCTCAACGCGAAGCGGGCCTGGATTCGCAAAGGCGAGTGCGTGTCGCCGGGATTGAGATCGATTCACTCGCTGGCGCGTAGTTTGTACCGGATTTGCGCCGTCGTCAAGATGTCTACGCAGCCAAAACGAGCGAATCGGACGGGTTGCCAGGCGCGGCTGTGACTCCGGAGCCAGCCGCTTCCGGCGGCGGGCAGCGGCGCCGTGTCATCTGATAATATGAATGTGCAGCGCGCTGCTGATGATCGGCGCGCGCGAACTGAGAATTACTGGAAATTATGGATACGCCTCTACTCGAGTTGCACAAGCTGGCTGGCGCGACGCTTGCGTCGTTCCACGGCTGCGTTTTGCCGGACACTTTTACTACTTTTGCGGAAGAGCACCGCGCCGCGCGCGAAGCGGTAGCGATTTTCGACACCAATTGGCACACCATCGTCGAGCTTAGCGGTCCCGACCGCGTCCGCTATCTGAACGCCATCGTCTCGAACGACGTGAAAAGCCTGGGCGAAGGCCGCGGCACGCTGGCGTTGCTTTTGAATCCGCAGGGGCACATTTTGGCCGAGCTGGAGATCTACGCGCTGCAGGAAAAGCTGCTGGTGCTTTCGGATGCTTCGGTGCGCGAACGCACGGTCGCGACGCTCGATAAATTCATCATCATGGACGACGTCACGTTGAGCGACGTGACCGAGCAACTCGGCAGCTTGGCGATCGAAGGCCCGCGCGCTGGTACGGTGATCGCTGAGGCCTGTGGCTTGTCGCTCGACGGATTTTCCGAACACGCTGTCGCGGAAGTGGAAATTGATGGAGTCGCCTGCCACTTGATCCGCCACTCTCATTTTGGTTTGCCGGGCGCGGAAATAATCGCGGCGCGCGCGCATCTCGGATTGTTGTGGAAGAATTTGCGCGCCAGCGCCCTGACGCAGCACGGCGCCGCGATTGGAATGCGCGCGCTGAATTCCCTGCGCTTGGAAGCCGGGATTCCGTGGTTTCCAGAAGATTTCAACGACACCGTGATTCCGCAGGAAGCTGCGCTGGAGGCAACGCACATCAGTTTCAGCAAAGGCTGCTACACCGGCCAGGAAATCGTCGAACGCGTCCGCTCGCGCGGCCAAGTGAATCGCCGCCGCGTGCGGCTGAAATTCTCGACGGCTGAGCCGCCCGCCTCCTTGACGCGCCTGCGCGCGCACGAAACCGAAACACAATCCGCGCCACCGGCGGAAAGCGCAGCGGCGGAGGCGAAAGAGGTCGGCATCGTGACCAGCTCCGCATTTTCACCGGCAGCAAACACATCCATCGGAATGGCCTACGTGCGCCGCGAACAGAATTCCCCAGGCAGCATTCTCGATTTCGCAGGCGGCACCGCAACGGTCATCGGCATCGACAATTCCTAGCGCATCGTCTACGACTTCCACTTGGTTTGCATCAGCAATTCGCTTATATCCCGCTGTCATGGCAGCCGACGACACCGAACGCGAGCGGCAACGCCTTGCAGAAGTTTACGCGGGCGAGGCGGACGAGGAATTGACGAGCCTCGCGGAGCAGGGCGGGTCGCTTACAGACATCGCACGAACCGCGTTGCGCCAGGAACTGAACCGCAGAGAAATTCGTCTTCCCGTTCGCGAATCATCCCCGCCGCCGCCCGAATTTGAGTTGCCTAGGATCGTAACCGTGCGTCAGTTTTTAACCGTGCAAGAAGCTGTGATGGCGAAAAGCATTTTGGATTCCGCTGGAATCGAAAGTATTCTGGCGGACGAAAATGTCATCAGTATGAATTGGCTTTGGTCGAATGCTCTGGGCGGGGTCAAACTTCAGGTAAGAGAAACGGATGTTGCCGTTGCTTCGGAATTGCTCGGGCAAAAACCGTCCCAGGCGGCAGCGGGCGCAGAACCGGACGAAACCGCTAAAGAATAATGTCCTTTCACTCTTAACTTTCGACTTTCAAAGCTTAGCTGCGAAGTGAATTTTCAACTCTTGCTGAAATTCATGGAGCGCATGAAGCTACCGCGATCGTTGTCGATTTTTTTCTGCAGTTGAAAAATTGCGTAGAGGAGCGCTTCGGGGCGCGGCGGGCAGCCCGGGACGTAGACGTCAATCGGGATCACTTGATTGACGCCTTGCACTACTGCGTAATTATTGAAGACGCCGCCGGAGGTGGCGCAGGCGCCCATGGAGATGGCCCATTTGGGTTCGGGCATTTGTTCGTAGAGCTGCTTGATCACCGGGGCCATTTTCACCGAGACGCGGCCGGCGATGATCATCAGATCGGATTGGCGCGGCGAGCCGCGAAAGACTTCGGCTCCGAAGCGGGCGATGTCGTAGCGCGACGAAGCCATGGACATCATTTCGATGGCGCAGCAGGCCAGGCCGAAGGACATGGGCCAGATCGAACTGCGGCGCGCCCAGTTCACCACTTTGTCCAGCGACGCAAACAAAATTCCTTCGTCCTTCAGAAAATTCGCGTCCTGCCCCGGGGCTTCAAGTGTGACGCCCTTTGCGAGTTCGACAGCCATGGCCTATGTGACTCCGTAGCGGCGCGACATCTGGCGCCGACTGCATTCATTTTGCCTGTTTGCATCGTTCTTTGCAACGCAACGTGCAAATGCTTTTCCTGCGGCGAGCCCGTCGCTACGGCCACTGCCTACGTTCATCAACGCACCTCGATTGTCAACTTCTGGGTTTGTGTGTTGCCTTTGCCGTCCTCGGCGGTGAACGTGTACGTGGTGGTCCTTTTCGGCGCGACCTTGACGCAGCGATCGAGCGACGGAAACATGCTCGGCACGTCCGGCGGGTCCAGTTTCACGGATTTGGCGTTGGAAACTCCGTAGCACATGTCCACATCGTCGCCGCGATGAATGACAGGGGGCATCGCGTAGAAGCTGATGATTTTGAAGTCAGCGCCGCCCAGAACTTCGAAGGATTTCGCGGCTTCGTCACGCTCCTTGGCGGCTTGCGCGACTTTTTCTTTGGCGGCGATGTCCTGATTTTCCTGCCAGCGCGACCAGAAGACGAAAGCCGTGTAGCCGACGACGATAGCGGCGAGCACGCCGAATCCGATCCACATATTCCGCAAAGTGTGCGGCGTCTTTTGTTGCGGTTGCTCGAGCATGGCGGCGAAGCTCCTCGTATTCGCTCCACAGATTTTAGCGCAGATACGCTCCGACTGCGCCGGGGTTGACGCCGGACGCAGAGAAAACCGGAAGCGAGATCCCGCCTGCGGCGGGCCCGGCTTGCGGCAAACCCGCCGGCCTCAGAATGACGATGTTCTTCGCGTTGTCAGAAAACCGAAGGGCACAGGCAGGATTGCCTATGCCACGATGCACAAGACGCAGAGGAGGCAACGGCCAGAGCAATTGCTTCACGAATTTTGTGTCCTCGATGTTCCTGATATTTTTTCAATCTCACTTACGCCACCTTCAGGACAATTTTGCCGAACAGATCGCGGTTTTCCATGCGCTTGTGGGCTGCGGCGCATTTTTCCAGCGGCAGCACTACGTCGATCACCGGTTTCAGGAGGCCGCGGCGCAGCAATTCCAGCGCGGAAAATAATTCTGCTTTGCTGCCCATGAACGAGCCGAGGATGGTGAGGTGGCGCGTAAAAAGATACGCGATGTTGATTGCGCCATCGAAGCCCGTCGTGGCTCCGCAGGTGACGAGGCGCCCGCCGACGGCGAGGCTGCGGATGCTGCTGTCCCACGTAGCTTGGCCGACATGCTCGAAGACGACTTCCACACCGCGGCGATTGGTTAAGCGTTTTACTTCGTCGGCAATTTTCTGCGTGGAGTGATTGATGACGGCGTCGGCGCCGAGTTCCCTGGCCTTCTCGAGTTTTGCGTCGGAGCCGGCGGTGGCAATCACGCGCGCGCCCGTGGCTTTGGCGATTTGAATCGCGGCGGTGCCCACGCCGCTGCCTGCGCCGAGAACCAGTACGGTTTCGGCGGGCTGCAATTTTGCGCGGCCGATGAGCATGTGCCAGGCGGTGAGTGAAACCAGCGGAAACGCGGCGGCTTCTTCGAAGGAAAGTTTTTCTGGAATCGCGACGCAATTCACCGCTGGAGATTTCACGAACTCGGCGCAGCCGCCGTCCACGCCCTGGCCAAACAGGGTGTAGGAAGGGCACATGCTGTCCTGTCCGCAGAGGCATTTCTCGCACTGGCCGCAGGAAATTCCAGGCTGCAGCAGGACGCGCTCCCCGACCTTTACGTTGGTAACTTTGTCGCCGACCTTGGCTACTTCTCCGGCTATGTCACTGCCGGGGATGTGGGGGAGCGGGACCGACAATCCGGGGAGGCCCATGCGCAGCCAGAGGTCGAGATGATTCAGTGCGCAGGCACGGACGCGGACCAGGACTTCGTAGGGACCGATCGGCGGTTCAGGAACATCTTTGTACTGCAAAACTTCCGGGCCGCCTTGTGTTGCGTAAACGATCGCTTTCATGAGTGCTCCTGAATTGGGTTGAGGTCCACAATTAACAATGCCGGTGCGGTTGAGTCAAGTGCGGAGAGGAGTGGCGCGAGAAGCGTGAGAGGTGACGGGTGGATCGTGAGTAGTGTTCCGCGGGGCCGGAGAAAAACTGAGCGAGACGGGAGAGATTGCGGCCTGCGGCGGACCTCAGGATGACGAGGCTCCTCGACCCGCAGAAAACCGAGGAGCACAGCCAGGAGTGGTTGTGCCACGACGCGGCGGGCATGGCGACGGCCGCTTGTTCAGCCAATTGTCAGGAGTTCTTCGTAGAAGCCGCCGATTTTTTTGGCGCGGTCTATGAAATGGATTTCCAGGATCCAGTGGCGTTGCTGGCCTTCGGCGTCTTGGCCGCGCATTTTCATGGGATTGTCGGGGTGGACGTAGAGCGAGATTTTATCGTCGGGGATGCGTTCGTGGGGAAATTGGCCGATCAGATGGCCGGCGATGGGGCCGCCGTATTCCCAGCCGTAGTCGCGGGCCATTTTTTGGGCGTAGCGGTAGAGTTCGTGGGCTTTGATTTCGGGATGGGAGTGGAAATATTGCTTGCCTTGGGCGAAGGCTTTGGCAATGTCGTCGCGGAGTTTCAGTTTGAGCGGATCGGCGCCGAGGACGAAGGTGCGGCCGAAATCGGCTTCCCAGGCTTCGAAGACTGGGCCGAGGTCGAGGAAGAGGATGTCGTCTTCGGCTAGGGTCAGGTCGGGTGGATTTTCGTCGTAGGGTTTTAGGGTGTTGCTGCCTGCGCGGACGATGCGTTTGTGCCAGTAGGTGGAGGTGCCGAACATTTTTTCTGCCAGGTCGTAGATGTCCTGGTTGATTTGCGATTCCGTGACGTTGGGGCGGATGAGGCCCTGGGTTTCGACAGCTTGGAAGAGTTCGTTTGCGTTGTTCTGGGCTTGCAGTAAGGCGGCGGCGCGATTGGATTCGACTTTTTCCATGGAGGAAAGATTATCACAGGGATTCGTTTGGTTGAATCGCGGGGACGGTTGGTTTTGAGCGCCGGCCACAGCACGGCAAAAGGTTCCATACAGAGCGTGCAGAGAAAGGCGGGGGATTACCGCCTGCGGCGGGGCCGGCGCAATGGCGCCGGCCCCAGGATGACGATGCTTGTCGCATACTCAGCGGTAGAGGCTAGGAAACTGTTGTTGGAGATGCTTTACCTTTGGCAGGTCGAAGGTCGCTATGTAGGGGTTGTCGGGATGATTGGTGGCATAGTTCTGATGGTAGTCTTCGGCGCGATAGAAGGCCTTGAACGGGGCGATCTGGGTGACGATTGGATGCGAAAACACTTTAGCCTGATCCAGTTGTTGAATGTAGGCCTGAGCGATGCGTTGTTGATCTGGGGTCGAGAAGAAAATTGCGGAGCGGTATTGCGTGCCGCTGTCTGGGCCCTGGCGATTTAGTTCTGTGGGGTCGTGGGCTACGGAGAAAAATACTTTCAGGAGCTGGCCCAGGGTGATTTGCGACGGGTCGTAGATAATTTGTACGGATTCGGCGTGGCCTGTCGAACCGCTGCTGACTTCTTCGTAGGCGGGATTTTTTACTGTGCCGCCGGAGTAACCGGAGGTGGCGCTCGCGACCCCTTTTACGTGCTGGAAGACGGCTTGGACGCCCCAGAAACAGCCCCCGGCTACTACGAGCGTGGCTTGGCCTTTTTGGGCGGAGAGGGATTCATCTACGGTGGGATCGGGGAGCGCGGTGGCGGCGCTGGCTGAACCGTGGCGGAACGCGGCGAAGAGGACTAGCACGACGCAGAGACCTATTGTAATTTTTGTCGAGCGATTCATTTTTTTCGCCTTTCGGCCTTGCGGCCTTCCTGCTTGTCGTTAGATGCGGTGAAGAGCGTTTACGGTTCCGGTGGTGTACGGACGTTCGCAGCGTCAGCCTCGATGACTTGGAATCTAAACCCCCGCCCAGCGCATGAACCAAACCGCGAAGGATGGGCACCTGGAAAACCAAAAGCAAATGCAACGGCTACTGCAACGGCGCTACGCGGCTTTGGCGAATTTCATGGCTACCGAATTCATACAGTAGCGCAGGCCGGTGGGGCGGGGGCCGTCGTCGAACACGTGGCCTAGATGTGCGTCGCAGAGGCGGCAGGAGACTGCGGTGCGGATCATGCCCAGGCTGATGTCCGAGGTTTGCGAGACATTTTCCTTTGCGATCGGGGCCCAGAAGCTGGGCCATCCGGTGCCGGATTCGAACTTGGTGCTGGCGTCGAACAGTGCTGTGTCGCAACAGATGCAGCGGAAGATTCCCTTGGCGTGATTGTTGGAATTTTCGTTGGTGTAGGGCCGCTCCGTTCCGGCGTGGCGCGTAATCTCGAAAGAATCGGGCGAGAGCTGTTTGCGCCACTCTTCATCTGTCTTGACGATCTTGGGGACGGTGACGATGTCCTGGCGCTGGCCGGCGTCAGTGAATTGAACGATTTTGACGAGCTTCGGCGAGCCTGCGGGCTGGGCTGCTGATGCGGCCGCTCGCACTGGTTCGTGCCGCTGAAAATATAACCAGGCGAGGGCGGCTGCGCCTGCGATCGCTGTGAAGAATGTGCGGCGGCTGATGGGGCTGGCGATTTCTTCTTGCTGCTTATTGGGATGCATGGCGGTCCTTTGTAAGAAATTTTAGCCGAAGGTGAAGGCGAAGGCTTGCACGCCGGGATCGAGGAATTCGATTTCGAAAGTCCGGTCTTCGACCGCGCCTTTTTGACGGATGAGTTGGTAGAGACGATGTCCTTGGACTGTGCCAGCTCCGCTGTCGTCGGTGTCGCTGCCGTGGTCATTACCTGGAGCGGTGCCGTCGAGTGTGACCTTAAAGCGGATGGGCTTGCCATTCTTGGTGGGGCCGAGGACGAGATGCAGGTCGCGCGCGTGGAAGCGGAAGACTACTTTGCCGGGAGCCGATTCCAGGACGGCACTTTCGGGGCCTACTTTCCACGCGCCGCCCAGCGCCCATTGATTCAGCGTAAGCCTCGGCTGCGGAGTGTAGGTCATGCGCGTGTCTTGGGCGAAGAGTTGGGCGGAGGCGAAGTGCTCGGCGCGTTTGTAACCGATATAGGTTTCCGGTGAACGCGTGTTCGCCAGATCGGGAGCCGCTTCGGCGCCGCTGGCAGATACGTTGATGGTGCCATCGGCTAGGGATTTTGCACCGTTGTCTTTTAAGAGTTCCTGGATTACGCGTTCGGACTGATCGTATTCGCCTTCGCCGAAATGGTGGTAGCGGATGCGGCCCTGGCCGTCGATGAAATAATGTGCGGGCCAGTATTCGTTGCGGAAGGCTTGCCAGATTTTGTAATTGCTGTCAATGGCGACGGGATAAGTGATTTTCAGTTCGTGGACGGCTTGGTCGACGTTGGCGCGTTCTTTTTCGAATGCGAATTCGGGGGTGTGCACGCCGATTACTACTAGGCCAGCGTCTTTATATTTCGTGGACCAGCCTTCGACGTAGGGCAGAGCGCGGAGGCAGTTGATGCAGGAATAGGTCCAGAAATCTATTACTACTACTTTGCCGCGGAGTTGGTCGCGGGTTAGAGGCGCGGAATTTAGCCAAGCTACTGCGCCGGATAGTTCGGGCATGGGGCCTTCGTCGGCGAGAGGAGGCGGCGGCTCGGCGGTGCTTGCGCTTGCGAGCGTGGCGGCGGTCTTTGGGGCGCCGAACGCGTGGATTAGGTGTTCTTCGGCTGTGGCGGTGTTGACGAAGGAAAATTTCGCGAGGAGACTGGTATCCCAGCCCAAGGCGATGGCTATGACGCCGAGGATTACTGCTGCTCCCAGGGTGCGGCGGATCCAGACGTCGAAGCGCAGAGAATTTTTCATGGTGGCGAACACCTTCTTTCCGGCGAAGAGCGCGATGGCGAGCGAAGTGGCGGCGCCTAGCGCGTAGGATAATAGCAAGAATGAGGAGCGCGCGCCCGGGCCTTGGATGGCGGCGCCGGTTAAGATGAGGCCGAGAATGGGGCCGGCGCAGGGCGCCCAGAGCAGGCCGGTGGAAATTCCCAGGACGAAGGATTTAGCGATGCTTTGCTCCTGCGCCGATGGGCCACCTTGCAGACGGCTGCCCGCGCGGACCAGCGGGCGCGTGAAGGCCTCGGCTAGCTCTGGGAAAAGCAGAGTGAGGCCGAGCAGCAGGAAAATGAACATGGCGACGTAGCGTCCGCCTTGATTCAGGCGCACGACCCAGTGGCCGCCGTAGGCTGCGGCTGTTGCGACGACGGAAAACGTCAGCGCCATGCCGAGCAGCAGCGGCAAGCCGGCGCGGCGGAAGGGGCGGTCGGCGTGGGCGAAGACGAAGGGCAGCACCGGAAGGATGCAGGGGCTGAGGATGGTGAAGACGCCGCCGACGAAGGCTAATAGATAGATTAACATTGGTTGCGTTTGTACAAAGCTTGCGGTGGCGCGAGAGCACAGGGCCACCTAAATATAGTACGTTGGCATAGGGCCGATTGGATTGCTTTGGTTGGATGCGGCAATCCAGCCGGCTTCCGGTGACAGGATTATGAATTTACCACAGGTGCGCGGCGTGGGACTGGATGCGCAGACGCGTTGCGGACATTATCACGGACCGACGGACATCATCGCGATCAAGATGAAGTGCTGCGGGGAATATTGGGCTTGCAAGGATTGTCATGTGGAGTTGGCGGGGCATGCGATTGTCCTGTGGCCTGATGGCGAGTGGGATCAGTTTGCGATTCTTTGTGGCGGGTGCGCAGTCGAGCTGACGATTCGGGAGTATATGGGGTGTGAGTCGCGTTGTCCGCGTTGCGGAGCGGGGTTTAATCCGGGGTGCCGGAAACATTATCGATTTTATTTTGAGGCGGGTGGCGGGCTACAGGAATAGCGCGTCGTCAGGTCCGCGCGAGGTGCTGCGGCAGGCTTCGAGGAGTCGGAGACGTCGTCGCGAGTCAGGGCGTTGAAGCGGTTCAGGGATTGGAGGAATTCGTAGGTTACGGCTGCTGCTAGGACTACGGTTGCGATTATCCAGAACACTTTGGCTCCCTGGCCTTTTCGCTCATTTAGTAGTGACGCGGGAGGGCGGAACGTTGCAGGCTTTTTCGGGGGCGATTAAAGATTGAACATAGAGCGCTCCCAGGAACCGCGGAGGAAATTCCAAGACAGATGGAGGTGTTTACCGCAGACGCGTGATTTTACGTTGGTGGGACGGGCGCTGGTGGCGGCGCGCTGGGCTACGTTTTAATTTCGGAAGTTTGCGGCGGGCCGGTGCCCCTGCGCCCGCGCGAAATCCAAATCCCGGAAAGTTTACATACCCTGGTTATTGGTGTGTGCGGTATCTTTAGGTTGATCGGGTGGGGCAGTTACGCTTGGAAAAACGCTTGGCCATGGAGGCACAGACGCTCGGAGAGAATTTTAGGGCCGAGGCTTTTACGGCTGAGGCGCGGAGGCCGCCTCCACGGCTGGTGCTCGGAAGATCGCTGCCACGAAGGCAACGACACGAGCAAGAGCACAGCCAGGAGTGGCTGCGCCACGATGGGACGAGGGGATTGCGGAAGGTCGATGGATATATTTGAAGAAGTGGTGCGGATGCGGCAGGCGGGCGAGCGCGGAGCCCTGGCTACGATTGTGCATACGAACGGTTCGATACCGAGCTATGAGAGTTCGCGGATGCTGGTGCGCGATGATGGCTCGATTGTAGGGACCGTGGGCGGAGGATGCGTCGAGGCAGAGGTGTGGGCGGCGGCGAAGGAAGTGATTGTGGCGGAGCAGCCGCGCAAGATGATTTTCAATTTGAATCAGGATGCGCAGTATGACGCGGGGTTGATTTGCGGCGGCACCCTGGAAATTTTTGTGGAGCCGATTCTGCCACAGCCGGTACTTTACATTTTTGGCGGCGGGCACGTTTCGACGGCGGTGGCGCCGTTGGCGCATCAGGCGGGATTCAAGATTGTGATTGTGGAGGACCGCGAGGCTTTTGCGAATGCCGAGCGATTTCCGATGGCGACGGAGATTTATACTTCTTACGATGAAGCGTTTGAAAAAATCCAACCGAATTCTTCGACGTATTTGCTGATTGTGACGCGCGGGCATAGCGGCGACATGCGCGTGCTGGCATGGGCCGTGGCAACCGAAGCGCGGGGGTTCACGCCGCGTTACATCGGGATGATGGGCAGCAAGCGGAAGGTGATCGCGGTGTACAAAGCGCTGGAGAAGGAAGGATTTTCCGCGGCGCAGTTCGAGCGCGTGCACGCGCCGGTGGGATTGGATATTGGAGCGCTGACACCGGAAGAAATTGCGGTGAGCATTGCGGCGGAATTGATTGCGGTGCGCCGTAATGCGGTTGGGCTGCCGAATAAATCCATAAAACTTTCTGAAGCTGCGCATCTGCTGGGTGACTGAACTGCCATGCTTGCCGCCGCGATCCTCGCTGCCGGAGAATCCAAGCGGATGGGCCAGCCCAAAGCGCTAGTTCCCTTCCAAGGTTCGACCTTCGTTGATCATTTAATTGCTGCCACGCGGCATCCACTTGTGGGGATTACGCGCGTGGTGCTGGGAGCTGGGGCGGAAGGGATTCGCGCGAGTCTGATGGTGGATGCATCGTGGATTGTGGTGAACGCGGATTGGCCTACGGGGCAGCTTTCCTCGATTCATGCGGCCATACGGAGTATGCCAGCCGGGGCAACTGAAGGGATTCTGGTTTGTCCGGTGGATCATCCTTTGATTTCGGCACACTTGGTGGGGCAGTTGATTGCGGCGTTTGATGCTGGCGGGAAATTGATCGTATTGCCGAGACATCGCGGGCGGCGGGGGCATCCGGTTTTGTTCAGCGCCGCGCTGTATGAGGAATTGCTGGCCGCGCCTTTGGCGGTGGGTGCGCGTCAGGTGGTTTGGAATCACGCGGCGGAGGTGATGGAAGTCGAGACCGAGGAGGAGGGGGTGATTTTGAATTTGAATGATCCGGAGACGGTGCGGAAGGCGATCGGACACTGAGGGTTGCGCGCGGTGCGGAAGAGCGGGTGAGATCCAGCGCCCGGCGTGAGGCAAAGGCGTCGGACTCAAGGATGACGACCGAGGAGGCGGGTGGATCGCTTAGGTGATTTTTTTTAGGAGGGCGGCGACCGCATCGGTGCAGAGTTGGGCGGCGTGGAAGGTGGCCGGGGGTAAGTCGCCTAGGGCGGTCGAGATTTGCTGCGGGGTGATGGCGTAAAGTTCTGGCGCGGATTTACCGATGAGAAGGTCGGTTAGCAGTGAGCTGCAGGCGATGGCGGCTACGCAGCCTTGGGTTTTGAAACGAGCGGCGGTGATGCGGCCGGTTTCGACGCGGACGGCGAGGCGCAGAACGTCGCCGCAGACAGGATTTGTCACCTCGACGCTAGCGGTGGCATCGGGCAAATCGCCGCCATTGTGCGGAGCGCGGAAGTGATCGAGGATGACGTCGTTGAACACGGAAGTTTTGTGCGCGCTTCCTAAGGGAACCGGCGGGCAATAATTCTCGATGGTGACCGGCCAGGCATGAGTATAATGCTGCGGGCTCAGGATTGAATAGTTGATAGAGAGACAGTCAAGGCGTTTGCAATTGTTTCGCTTTTTTTCTTTCAATGTTGTTGACACAAGTGGGGTTAGGAATATAACTTAGCAGTCCCAGCCAGCGCTTGTCCGAACTGGGCGCGGACAAGCGGTCTTTTACTTCGCCTACAGTAATCGTCAGGAGATAGACAGATGCGACGACTTGGATATGTCTTCACCCTCGCGGTGGCCTTCGCAATGTTGGCGAGCGCCAGCTTCGCGCAAGACGGGAAGCTGAAGATTAAGGTAACGCCGCCTCAAGCGTACTTATTCGTAGATGGGAATGCCATTAACGACCATAGCCGCACGATCAAATTGGCAGCGGGCAAGCACACCGTAGTGGTGGTGAACTACGGTTATAAGATTTCCACGCAGGACGTCAACATTGAGGGGGGCAAGACGACGGACCTCACTGTGGCGCTGGAAGCGTACGGTGACAAGGTGGCGGGCCCGTGGGGCCGAGTGTACATCACAGGGACGGATGTGCGCGCCGCGGTGCTGTCGAACGGGAAGACTCCGGGATACTTTGTGGGCCACGTAGATGAATTCAACAACGATTTCTGGATCTGGAAGCAGGAATTGCTGCTGCCACCGGGCACGCATCACCTGACGATCACGCGATTCGGTAAGGAATTGTGGTCGGGAGACGTGAAGGTGGAGGCGGGCAAGAAAGTTTCGATTAACGTCGCCAAAAATTCGCAGGTAACGACGGACTGGTCGAAGCGCGACGCGGAATTGACGAAGAAAGCGCCGCTGCCGCGTTTTTATGCGGGCACAGCGAGCGCGACGGTGGTGGTTGCGCCGGTGCACGCCACGCTGACGAATTCGACCTCGAACATTAACTGCGGCCAGAGCACGAATTTGGAATGGACGACGACGGACGCCGTGGACGTGAACTACGACCAGAGCATTGGCAAAGTGGCGAACAGCGGATCGCAAGCAGTATCGCCGCACGCGACGACTACCTACACTTTGACGGCTACCGGACCGGGCGGCGTAGTGACGGGCACCGAGACGGTAAACGTCAACACAACCGTAGTAGCCACGTTGAATGCCGCGCCTGCGGAATTGCACTACCGCAAGATCGGCGACAAAATAATCACGGATGATTCCGGCACGCTGACATGGACCACTCAGAATGCGGATTCGGCGGAAATCACGCCGATCGGCAAAGTGGACTTGAACGGCAGCCAGACCGTGAAGGCGGACCCGACCAAGACCGACATTGGAACGGTGGACGAGAGCAAGAGCTACACGCTGACGGCGACGAACGTTTGCGGCGGGTCTTCGACACAGACGGCGGCGTTCCATGTGACCGGGTCGATCGAACCGATCCCGGAAGTGGTGCTGCAGAGTGTGTTCTACCCGACGGATTATCCGGATAAGAAGAACCCGCAGGTCGGATTGGTGAAGAGCCAGCAGCTGGAGTTGGCGACGCTGGCGGCGGGATTCAAGAAATATCTGGAATACGACGGAGACGCCAAACTATCCGTGGAAGCTTATGCGGACATTCGCGGCTCCAAGCCGCATAACCAGGATTTGAGCGAACGGCGCGTCGAGCGCATCAAGCAATATCTGGTGGACCAGGGAATTTCGGCGGACAAAGTCCAGACGGCGGCATACGGCAAGGAACGCCCGATGGAGAAGTCCGAAGTGAAGACCCTGGAGAGCACCAATCCGAATCCGGCTCCGAAGGCCCGGGCGCGGAACGGTCAGGGAACCTGGTACGCCTACAACCGGCGCGCGGACATTATCTTGCTGCCTTCGGGCAAGAAGTCGGCGCAGTTCTATCCGAACAATGCTGACGATTCGGGGATTATCTGGCAGATCCCGAAGCCCGCGTTGAAGAAGGTGGAAGCGGCACAGTAACCTTTAGTTTGGATCGGATGAAACGCGCCGGGGAGCCGCGAGGCTCTCCGGCGCGTTTCTGTTTTTGGGCGTGAAGGAATTTGCCCGAGCAGCACAGAGACACAGAGAGAGAGAGAGAGAGAGAGAGAGAGAGAAGCGAGGAACGCGGAAACCGGTTAGCACAGAAAAGCAGAGAGCGCAGAGAAAACCGGAACGGAACAGAGATCCTTCGGCCGGCTTGAAACAAAGGCGCCGTAGTAGAATCGTGTTGCTATGGCGCGGATAAAAAAACGCGGAGAGTTGCGGATTGTTTCGTTGGCGCCCAGCGTTACTTCGATTTTGCTCGAGTTAGGCGCGGGGCGCTCTCTGGTGGGGGTTTCGCGGTGGTGCAAGGATGTGGCGGATGTGGGCTCGCGTCCGGCGGTGGGCGATTGTTGGAAGATGGATATGCGGGAGGTGATGCGGCTGCGGCCTTCGTTGTTGATTGGGTCGGTGCCGTTTGCTGCCGAGACTGTGCGGAAGATATTGGCGGAGCCCGTGGCGTTTTTGGCGATTAATCCGCGGACGCTGGCGGACATTTTTGGCGATATTCGCATGCTGGGAAGATTGGTGGAGTGCGGCTTGGCGGCGGAACGCTTGATACGCAAAATGCGCGACGGATTTGCGGACGTGTCGCAGAAGGCGCGGCGGCGTGGCAGTGACGCGCGGGTGCGGGTTTATTGCGAGGCTTGGCCGAAGCCGCGGATCAGCTCCCCTCCGTGGGTAGCAGAGCTGGTGGAAATGGCTGGGGGCCGGATGGTGGTGGAGGCTGGGGAGCGAGTGACGGATGAGGAAGTGGCGCGGGCTGCGCCGGAATTGATCGTGTTGGCGTGGGCGGCTACTGGCGGGCGCGCGAAAGTTTCGACTGCCTTGCGGAATCCGTCCTGGCAGGATGTGCCGGCAGTGCGCAACGGGCGCGTGGCAGTAGTTCGCGATGAGCTTTTGAATACGCCGGGGCCACCACTGGTAAATGGGGCGCGGGAGCTGGCGCGAGTGATTCGGGAGTCGGCATGCTGACGGTGGTGGCTGGGTTGATTGAGGCGGAAGGGAAGATCTTGGTGTGCCAGCGGCGGCTTGGTGGCGCGTTTGAATTGATGTGGGAATTTCCTGGCGGTAAAGTTCAGGGCAAAGAGACGCCGGCGGCGGGGCTGGTGCGGGAGTTGCGTGAGGAGTTGGGAGTGGAGGCGCAGGTCGGCGCGGAGATTTTTCGCACGCGGCATCGTTATTTGGAGATGAGCGAGGAAATCGAGTTAATTTTCTTTTCGGTTGTCGTCGAGGCGGCTGCGGTTCGCAATAGGGTGTTCGAGAGGATGGAGTGGCGCGGGCGGGAGACTTTAGCGGAATTGAATTTCTTGCCGGCCGATCAGGAATTCGTCGGCAAATTGGCGCGGCTGGAAATTGGCGCGCGGCGCCCTGCGACTGCTGGCTAGGTTCGCTGCGAACACCGAGGAGCGCAGCCCAGAGTGTAGCTGTGCCACGACGCCCGGGCGCGGCGGATGCGATTGAATTAACGCCAGGCGACCGATTAAAACAAAGGAATTGATGGTGGGGTGCGTTGGGTTGCGTTGGGGTGTATTCTATTGGTGAGGAGAAAGACTTGGGCGCGCCGTTCTTGGCTGAGCGACGCTGGGGTCGACAGTGGCAGCTGGCGCTATGCGAGGGCCGAACGAAGATATGAATAACGAGATCAGTTTGCCGTTGCAGGGGTTGGACGCAGCGGAAATTCAGGAGTGGCTGGAGTCGTTGGATTCGGTGCTGCAGTCGAGCGGGCCGGAAGTGGCATCGTACATTCTGCAGCGCTTGCGCGCGCACGCCAAGGTCATCGGGATCGATATTCCGTTTACCGCGAACACGCCCTATGTAAATACCATTCCGCACAGCCTGCAGCCGGAATTTCCCGGAGACCAGCAACTGGAGCGGCGGATCAAGAGCCTGGTGAGGTGGAACGCGCTGGCGATGGTGGTGCGCGCGAACCGCGAAGAGCACGGAATTGGCGGGCACATCTCCACGTATGCTTCGGCGGCGGCGCTGTATGAAGTGGGATTCAACCATTTTTTCCGGGCGCGCTCGGCGGATTTTGAAGGCGACACGATTTATTTTCAGGGGCACGCGGCGCCGGGAATTTATTCGCGCGCGTTTTTGGAAGGAAGGCTGTCGGCGGAGAAGCTGGAAAATTTCCGGCGCGAATTGAAGCCCGGCGGAGGGCTTTCGTCTTATCCGCATCCCTGGTTGATGCCGGATTTCTGGGAGTTCCCTACCGTTTCGATGGGCCTGGGTCCGCTGATGGCGATTTACCAGGCGCGTTACAACCGTTATCTGGAAAATCGCGGCCTGAAGCCCGTGACGGACGCGAAGGTGTGGGCGTTCCTGGGCGACGGCGAGACGGATGAGCCGGAATCGCTGGGCGCGATCACCTTGGCGTCACGCGAGAAGCTGGACAATTTAATTTTCGTGATCAATTGCAATTTGCAACGGCTCGATGGGCCGGTGCGCGGCAACGGGCAGATTATTCAGGAGCTGGAGTCGGCCTTCCGCGGCGCGGGCTGGAATGTGATCAAGGTTTTGTGGGGTACGGAGTGGGATTCGATTCTGGATCGCGATACCGAAGGCTTGCTGGTAAAGCGCATGGGCGAATTGGTGGACGGCGAGTATCAGAAGCTGGTGGTTTCGTCTGGCGCTTACGTGCGGGAACATTTTTTTGGATCTGATCCGCGATTACTAAAATTGGTCGAGCCGTTTTCGGATGAAGAATTGCGGCGTTTGCGATTGGGCGGACACGATCCGCGAAAAGTTTATGCCGCCTACAAGGCCGCGACGGAGAACAAGGGCGCGCCGACGGTGATTCTGGCGCGGACGATTAAAGGCTACGGGCTGGGAGAAGCGGGCGAAGGGAAGAACATCACGCACCAGCAGAAAAAATTGAACGAAGACGAGCTGCGCGAATTCCGCACGCGGTTCGACATTCCGATGAGCGATGCGCAGTGCGCGGAAGTGCCATTCTACCGGCCGGCGGAAGACAGCGAAGAGCTCACCTACATGCGGGCGCGGCGCGAGGAGTTGGGCGGGTATGTGCCGCAGCGGAGCGCGCGATCGAAGCCGCTGCTGGCGGAACACGAGGAGTTGTTCAGCGAATTTTTGACTGGAAGCGATGGGAGAGAGGTTTCGACGACGATGGCGTTCGTCGGGATTTTGCGAAAAATGTTGCGCGACCCGGAGATGGGGAAATTGATTGTGCCGATCGTGCCGGACGAAGCGCGCACGTTTGGCATGGAGTCTTTGTTCCGCACGGCGGGAATTTATTCCAGCGTGGGGCAGCGTTACGAGCCGGTGGACGTGAACACGCTGCTTTATTACAACGAAATGAAGGACGGGCAAATTCTGGAGGAAGGAATCACGGAAGCTGGGTCCATGGCGTCGTTCATTGCAGCGGGGACGGCTTATGCGACCCACGGAATCAACACGATTCCCTTCTTCATTTACTATTCGATGTTCGGATTCCAGCGCATCGCGGATTTTATTTGGGCGGCGGCGGACATGCGCGTGCGCGGGTTCCTGCTGGGCGGAACGGCGGGACGGACGACTTTGTCTGGTGAAGGATTGCAGCACCAGGACGGCAACAGTCAGGTGCTGGCTTTGCCGGTGCCGAATCTGCGGGCTTACGATCCGGCGTACGCTTACGAGCTTTCGGTGATTATCCAGGACGGAATTCGCCGCATGTATAGGGACGGCGAGAGCATTTTTTATTACATCACGGTGATGAACGAGAATTATCCGATGCCGGCGATGCCGGGGGACGTGCGCGACGGGATTTTGAAGGGGATGTACCGGTTCCGGGCTGCGGAGAACCAGGAATCGAAATTACGCGCGCAGCTTTTTGGCAGCGGGGCGATTTTGAACGAGGCGTTGAAGGCGCAGGAAATTCTGGTGGAAAAATATGGCGTGGCGGCGGACGTGTGGAGCGTAACCAGTTATAAGGCGCTTTATACGGATGGGATTGAGACGGACCGCTGGAACCGGCTGCATCCTGCTGCGAAGGCGCGTGTGCCCTATGTGACGGAACTTTTGAAAGATGCTCCGGGCGTGCTGGTGGCGGCGACGGATTATTTGAAGACTTTGCCGAATATGGTCAGCCAGTGGGTGCCGCGGCGCATGGCTTCGCTGGGGACCGATGGATTCGGGCGGAGCGAGGGGCGGGCGGCTTTGCGGGATTTCTTTGAGGTGGATGCGCGGTTTATAACTCTGGCGACTTTGCATGAGCTTTTCTTGGATGGGAAGATTGAGAAGTGCGTGGTGCAGAAGGCGATTGCGGATCTCGGGATTGATCCAGAGAAAGCTAATCCTGTGATTTCCTAGCGTCTCCAGCGTTCGCAAAGGACGCGGCCCCGGCTTGGAGGTTTCGAGCCGGGGCTTTTCTTTTTGGGAGGCGGCGCAGGTGACCTCAGCTGTGCGGTGCAAAAGGCATCTGCCACAGAGGCACTAAGACATAGAGACACACAGAAAGGCGTGAAGATCTAAAGCAGAGGGTCGCGGAGAAAACCGTCGAGCGGTGGTTTGCCAAGCGGCGTGGCGCGAAACGGCGGGGCCGGCAAGAGGCGAAGGCGCCGGCATCAGGATGACGACGCGGGTTGTGTGGTCAGAGGAGGAGCGACGGAAGCGTTTTACGACCTGATCAGACCAGGGAGCGGCCGCCGTCAACTACCAGGATTTGGCCTGTTACGAAGTCGGCTTTGGTTAGGTAGGCGACGGCCTCGGCTATGTCATCGCCCGTGCCGGTGCGATGGAGGGGGACACGCTGGATGTAATCCTCGTCGGGGGCTTCGTCCGGAAATTGGATGGTGCCGGGGGCGATGCTGTTGACCAGGATTTCGGGGCCGAGGGCGCGGGCGAGGCAGCGCGTGAGCATGATGCAGCCGGCTTTCGAAACGCAGTAGTGGGTGTAGCCGGGCCAGGGGAGCAGGCCGCCGAGAGAGGAGAGGTTGATGATGCGGCCGCGGCCTTGGCGTTTCATGATGGGGGCGGCGGATTGTGCGCAAAGGAATTGGGATTTTAGATTGACGTTGAGGATGTGGTCCCACTGCTCTTCGGTTAGCTCTTCGAATTTCGCGGCGAAGAACATGCCGGCGTTGTTGACGAGAATGTCGAGGCGGCCGAACTCGTTTTCCGCCGCGGTGAATAATTTTTGCACGTCGGCGCGATGGGAGACGTCGGCCTGGACAGCCAGGGCGCGGCGGCCTTGGTCTTTAAGTTCGGCGACCAGAGAGTCGGCTTCGGATTTTGAGGAGTCGTAATTGATGATGATGTCGGCGCCGTCGGAGGCGAGGCGCAGGGCGATACTGCGGCCGATGCGTTTGGAGCCTCCGGTAATCAGGGCTACTTGACCTCGCAGAGATTTTTCGGGCATTCCAGTTCCCTCCTGGATGGAGCCACGTTAGCATTTTTGCGGGGCATAGGGTATGAAGCAGAGGGCGCATACGAGGTAACGGGCGTCGAGGAGTTAGAGGGGATTTGCCACAGAGGCACAGAGAAAGGCGTTCGCTAGCGCGACGAAGCGGACGCGGCGATTGATGTAGAATCCTCTGATTGTGGCTTGGTTCCTTGACACTCATCGCGTGTCAGTGGTCACCAAGATTTTTGGAGGGGGAATGAAAGTTGATTTGCTGGCGCTTGCGGCGCATCCGGATGATGTGGAGCTTACGAGCGGGGGAACTTTGCTGAAGATGGCGACGGCTGGATATCGCACCGGCGTGCTGGATTTGACGCGCGGGGAGACGGGAACGCGGGGAACTCCGGAGACACGATTGAAGGAGGCAGCGCGGGCGGCGAAAATTATGCGGGTAACGGTGCGGCGGAATTTGGGTTTGCCCGACGCCCATTTGGAGATGCGCGAAGATTACAAGATGGCGATCGCGGAGGTGATTCGCGAGTTGCAGCCGCGCACGGTGATACTTCCCTACTGGGAGGGGCGGCATCCGGATCATTACATGGCAGCGCAGTTGGGATACGAAGCGTGTTTTGTGGCGGGGCTGAAAAATTATCCGCTGCGGGGCGAGGCTTACAGGCCGTTCAAGATTTTGTATGCAGCGGCTTATGAGTATCAGCGACCGACGTTTTGCGTGGACATCACGATGGAGTACGCGCGGCGGAAGCAGGCGATTTTGGCTTACGCATCGCAGTTTACGCCACCCAAGGCGGAGCCCCGGGGGAAAGTGGTGCTGCCGCTTGACGAACTCGAGGCGCGGATGAATTCGATGGCACAGTATTACGGGAGATTGATCGGAGCGCGGTATGCGGAGGGATTTATTGTTAAGGAAGTGATGCAGGTGGAGGATGTGGTGAAGATGTCGGTGCGTTCGATGTGAGGCTGGCCTGGGAAGGCGCAAGAATTAACGCAGGGTAGGTAGAGCAGGACGCACAGATCCTTCGCCCGGCATAAAACAGAGGCGCCGGACCGAGGGTGACAATGCTCGTCGCGTCATCAGAACTCGTCGGATTCCTGGGCGTAGCTGAAACCTGGGAGAGCGTAGGCTGGGCCTTTGCGGTCCACTTTCACTTTCACCGGGCGTTCGCTTTCGGCGCCGGCTTTGCGCAGGATGGCGAAAGTGGTCAGGGCTTCGTTGTAAACCTTAGTAACCAAATAGGATTCGCCGGTATCTTCCTTCTTCCAGACCTGGCCGACTTGGAGTTTGCGCGCGGGCACATGACTAATGTAGTGAGAATCGGGAGGCCCGTCAATATAAGTGCGCGGGGCGATTCCCTACGGCAACATGGGGGCGCGTTCCGATGAGGCGGCGATCCGGTTGACGTAGCGGCAAGCGGGGGCGCAGCAAGCACTGGCCCCATCGCCGATCGCTGCAATCGCGGCGGAGAGGCTCATTTGTGACGTGCTTTTTACATATTCGAGCAAACTAAAACAGGGCGAGGTACATCCAAGGAATTCAGCGCAGGAAGATGCCCGGAGGGGTGTATAATCCGGGCAGTATCCGCCGGAGGTAGCCATGAGAAACAGTTTGGCGGGGCAGTTGGGCGCGATGATCATCGCGGCGTCGCTGGTGACTTCGACCAGCATCGCGAGCATTCCGCGAGAGCAGCAGCAGAGCGGCCAGCAATCTTCGACGCCGCAAAGTGGCGCGCAACAGGGCGGCACGCCGCCGACGCAACAGCCTTCGACACCTTCCAGCGGCACACCTCCTAACGGCACGGCTACTCCGGGCAGCACGACACCAGGTACCGATCCCTCCAGCACGGGTGCGTCTGGCGGCAACGCGCAGCAGCAAGGCGCGGTGCAGCAGGCGGACCAGCCCGTTGAGCAGCCCACCGACCCGAACGTGAAAGCGGGCAGCAAGGCGGACGTGAGCGCGATTGGCAATCGCAGCAGCGTGGGGCATGGGCTGAATTTTTATTCGCTGGAGCACGAGATTCAACTGGGCAAGCAGCTGTCGGCTGAAGTGGAGCGCCAGGCGAAATTCATCAACGATCCGGTCGTGACCGAATACGTGAACCGCGTGGGACAGAACCTGGTGCGGAATTCGGACGCGCAGGTGCCATTCACGATCAAGGTGATTGATTCGGACGTGGTGAACGCGTTCGCGCTGCCCGGCGGATTTTTCTACGTGAACAGCGGCTTGATTCTGCACGCGGACGAGGAATCGGAGCTGGCGGGCGTGATGGCGCATGAGATTGCGCACGTCTGCGCGCGGCACGGCACGAAGCAAGCCACCAAGGGCGAAATCACACAGCTGGCGATGATTCCGGCGATGATTTTTATTCCTTACACGCTGGCGGGGTATGCGATTTATCAGGGCATGCAGTTCGCGATTCCCATGGCCTTTTTGCAATTCACGCGAACCGACGAGAAGGAAGCGGACTATCTGGGCTTGGAGTACATGTACAAGGCCGGTTACGATCCGAATGCGTTTGTGGCGTTCTTTGAGAAGGTAGCCTCGGACGAAAAGAAGCAGCCGGGGACGATTCCGAAGATTTTCTCGACGCATCCGCCGACGCCGGACAGAATTGAGGCTTCGCAGAAGGAAATTGCGACGATTTTGCCGCAGCGCCCTGAGTATATCGTCACGACATCGGAATTTGATGTGGTGAAGCATCGGCTGCAATTGATCGAACAGAACGTGAAGGTGAACGACAAGAATCCGAACAAGCCGAGTTTGCGCAAGAAGACCGCGCAGACTTCGGCACCGCAGCCGGGAGATACTTCGACGACGGGGTCGGATCCGAATTCCGATCCGGACCGGCCGACTTTGCAGCACCGGACGGATCCGAATCAGCAGCCTTGAACGGCGGTTGACACCTCAGAGTTGACAGTGAGAATTTAAAACCTCAGGCGCCCGGTTTTTCTGCCGGGCGCTTTTTTTTGCGGGACGGGCTGAGATTACTGTGCTTAGCGGGTTTGGACTTCGGCTACGCCCATGCGTTTCAGGCCCTCGGCGTAGTATTTGCGGTAGAGGATGTCCCACTCTTCGCTGCCTTCGAGGATTTCTTTTTTCTGCGAGGCGATTTTGGCGCGGACTTCGGTGTCCACCTGGGCTTCTACTTTCAGCAGCGCAGTAATGATGGTGACGATTTCCTGGCGGATAGTGTCCCGGTCTTCGACGAAATCCACGTCCGGACTGGACACCAGGAAATCGATGATGCGATGGGAGAGGCGTACGGTTTTTTCGCGTGTCAATCGCATGGCATCGGCCGCCAGTTAGCGGAGAATTAATTTCCTTTCGCGGGCCAGTTGGCCTTTCACTTTCTTGTACATTTCCTGGTACGACGCGCCGGACGTGCGCATTTCCTCGGCGTATTTGGCAAGGATTTCGCGGACTTCTTCGTTGAGGCGGTCCTCGATCGTGACTTCCTCGGCCATGACCTGGCGGACCTGCTGCGTGAGGTTCTCCGCGTTCTTGGCTTCGATCATTTTGGCGGCTACCAGGCGCTTGACGATTTCCTTGGCCATGTAACCGACGTAATCGCGCGACAATAGCATTCGGTTCGACTCCGCAGTGTGGGCGAGCAAATCAGTTTACTGGCAGGCTGCGCGGAGTGTCAAGGCAAGCGGTTGCGGCGTTTTTTTGCAGATCAGTGGCGAGGCGTCCAGCGGCGCTGCGCGGAGCCAAAAAGCGCGGCAGAGCCGACGAAGACGCCGGCAAGCACGGAAAGGATGATCACGGCGAGGCCGTCGCTGGGGGTGACGTTTTCAGGCTTCACGATGATGTGTTCCCACAGAGTGGAGAGTGGGTAATAAACCGCGATGCAGCCGATCACCAGGCCGACGACAAACCAGACCACTGGAATACTGTAATTCGCGAAAAGCTTAACTTTTTGCACTTGCGCCCCCTCCTGCGACCCGTTTGCGTGCGTTCCCCAAGAACGTGAAGCGATGCGCAGATAATGCCACCGGTGCGGGGCGCGGGCGACGGCGATTGCCACTGAACGTGTTCATTCCGGTAACAGCAGGGAGGCTGACGCGAGGAAAGATTCCGTGCGCCTGGAGCCGAATAATTCACGCTACGCGGTGAATGTTGTTCCCGAGGACTTGAAAGGGAAAACTTATGACATTTCGAAATCTGATGTGGATTTTCGCGAGCCCTGACGCAGCAACGCTCGATGCAATCGCAGAGACGCTGAATTCTCTCCGTTTCACGCCTGTGCCGCAGTAGGTCGCCCGCTGCCCACATAACCCTATGCGTAAGTTGTGCAGCGGGCCGGATTCGCCGGGAGTGCGAGCATCTGCTATCCTTGTGGCTTGAGGTCGTTTGCGATATAGAATTTTAGGTGGAAATAATTTTTGGAGAGGATGGCATCGTGACACTTTCAATTGCTTCGCCGCGGGGGGTGGGGCGGGCGGCTAATTTTAATGCGGGGCCGGGGGCTCTGCCTTTGGCGGTTTTGCAGCGGATCCGTGAAGAGCTGCTCGATTATCGCGGGACTGGGATGTCTGTGATGGAGATGAGCCACCGGTCGCCGGAATTTGAGGAGATTATTGGGCGGGCGGAGCAGAATCTGCGGAAGCTGATGGGGATTCCTGAGGAATACGGAGTGATTTTTGTGCAGGGGGGCGGGAGCGCGCAGTTCACGATGGCGCCTTTGAATCTTTGCTTGCCGGGGAAGCCGGTGGATGTGTTGCACACGGGAATGTGGACCGGGAAGGCGCTAGCGGAATTGAAACGCGGAACGCCTTATCGGTTGGCGGCTTCGACGGACGCGGTGAAATTTATGCGGCTGCCGCGGAAGGAAGAGATGCGGCTAGGGGCAGACGCTTCGTACGTTTACATGTGCACGAATAATACGATTGAGGGGTCGCAGTGGAATTGCCTGCCGGAGACGGGCGAGGTGCCGCTGGTGGCGGATATGTCGTCGGATATTATGTCGCGGCCTGTGGATGTGCGGCGGTTTGGATTGATTTTTGCGGGGGCGCAGAAGAATTTGGGTCCTTCAGGCGCGACCGTCGTGATCGTGCGGAAGGATTTGGCGGAGCGGGCTGACAAGAATTTGCCTACTGTGTTGCAGTATCGGACGCATATTAAGGAGAAGTCGCTGTATCACACGCCGCCGACTTTTGCGGTTTACATTGTGGGGTTGGTTTTGGACTGGATTGAGGCTGAGGGCGGGCTGGCGGCGATGGAAAAGCGGAATGAGGCTAAGGCGCGGCTGCTTTATGACGCAATTGATTCCAGTGGCGGGTATTACACCGGGCCGATCGAGAAGGACGCGCGGTCGAAGATGAATGTGACGTTCCGTGTAGCTGGAGGGAACGAGGACGTCGAGAAGAAATTCGCTGCAGAGGCCGCGGCGCACCGCTTGGTGGGGCTGGGCGGGCACCGGTCCGTTGGGGGGATGCGGGCTTCCATTTACAACGCGGTGACGATTGAGACGGTTGAAGCACTCGTGAATTTTATGCGCGAGTTTCAGAAGGCGAACGGGTAGGCCAGACGATCGTAAGTGCGCGACAGCGCCCGGTCCCGCCTAGTGGAACCGGCCTCTACAGATAGCTCAACGGCCGCAAAACCTTCCGCGTAAGCACAACCGAAGAACCACAGTAGTGTGGCAACGGCACAACAGTTGGCTTGACTTGGCTGTAAAGGCTCGGTATTGTGTGATTTCCATGGTAAATCCGCTCAAAATGTCCTGTTTTGACCTGGAACGACGTGCTAAGGCGGGTCAGGACTCCGCTGGCGCTGCGGGATCGTCGCAGATTCACGGGCAGGTGGCGGCAGTCCGCTGGGAATGTCCGTTGGCGCGAAATCGGGAGGTTGGGCGTTGAAGGCGGAGCGAGCCAAGCGTAAAAACCGGTTGTGGCCGTGGATCGGCGGGATCGTCGTAACGCTGCTGACGGCGGCCGTGTTCATGGTGGGGTCGCTGGACGTGCCGCTGCGTCCGGAGCAAGGGACGGAGTTCGCTGTATTTTTCGCTCTGACAACGCTACTGGCGGTGGCGCTGCTGGTGTTCGCGGTGATTTTGGCGCGCAGCCTGGTGCGGCTGTGGATTGAGCGGCGCAGCGGGCAGATGGGCTCGCGGTTCAAGGTGAAGATGGTGCTGGGCGCGATTGGCGTCTCGCTGCTGCCGATCGGTTTCTTTTTCTTCTTCAGTTATGCGATTGTGAACCGCACTTTGATCGCGTGGTTCCCGCGGCCGCTGGAAATTGCGAATGAGCAGAGCCAGCGCTTGCTGGAGGATATGGCGCGAGCGAATCTGAATCATTTGGATGCGATCGCACAGAAGGCCGCGGCGACGAGCAAGGGCAATCAATCGCTGTTGGGATTGGCCTGGTCGGTGGACGCCTCGTGGATCGCGCATTCCAATGGGCGCGCCGATGATGGCGTGGCTTATAGCAAACCGGAGAATGGCGCGGAAGACGAGGCCATTCCGGAGATGGAAACGATCACTCCAACTCTGGTACAGACGCTGCCGAACGGCGCGGAGATTTGGCACACCGAAGATCATTTGTACATCGCGGGGAGCGCGCCGCTCGATGGCGAACGGTTGTACGTGGCGCGGATTTTGCCCAATGATTTCCTGGCGCGTTATTCGGAAATTCAGTCGCAGACGGCGACCTACGCTCGGCAGAAGCAGGGGCTGCGGGCTTATAAGCGCGATGTTTTGCTGGGGCTTTTAGTGGTCACTGTGATTTTGGGGTTTTCGACGACGTGGGTCGCGCTGTTCCTTTCGAAGCAGGTGACGGTGCCGATTCAGGCACTGGCGGAAGCTACGCGGGAAATTTCACGCGGGAATTTTGATTACCGGATTGACGTGAAGGGCCAGGACGAGCTGGGGATGCTGGTGCGTTCGTTCAATCGCATGACGGAGCAGCTGGGCGAAGGACGGCGGCAGATTAATGAATTCACGCAGAGTTTGGAACAGGCGATTGAAGAGCGGGAGCGGCGGCGGAAATTGATGGAAGCGATTCTGGAGAATATTCCGACGGGCGTGATTTCGCTGAACTCTTCGGGTGAAGTAGCACGGGTGAATTCGGCGGTGCCAGCGATTCTAGGGGATGCGACGCGGGAGGCGCGGACTTTGCCGGACCTGGTGGGCGAAGAGGCGGCGCGGGCGGTGCTGCATTTGATGCGGCGGTCTTTGCGGATGGGAGTGGCTTCGCGGGAAATTGAGATCGCTACGGCGGGGCGTTTGGTGCGCGCGGCGGTGACGGTTAGTTCGCTGGGCCCGCGGCTTTCGAACCCCGGGTATGTGATCGTGATTGACGATTTGACGGATTTGCTGCGCGCGCAGAAGGCGGCGGCTTGGCAGGAAGTGGCGCAGCGGATTGCGCACGAAATCAAGAACCCTTTGACGCCGATTCAGTTATCGGCGCAGAGATTGCTGCGTTATTTGGAGCGCAGCGGCGGCTCGCAGCAGGGCGCGGCTTTGCGGACGGAGCTGGAACGGCTGGTCGCGGAGTGCGCGGGGTTGATCGAGCGCGAGGTGCACACTTTGAAATCGCTGGTGGATGCTTTCTCGCAGTTTGCACGCTTCCCTTCGGCGCGATTGGCGCCTGAGGATGTGAATACGATTGTGGCGAGTGCTTTGGATCTTTTTCACGGACGGCTTGAGGGCGTTACCGTGCGGACGGAATTGGCGGCCGCTTTGCCTTTGGTAAAGGCGGACCGCGAACTTTTGCGGCGAGTGCTGGCGAATTTGATTGATAACGCGGCAGAAGCGATGGAGGGGTCGGCGATGCGGCGGATGCGGGTGGCGACGCGCGTGGATGGGGATGGGGACGCGGTGGAGATTGAGATTTCCGATAGTGGGCAGGGGATTTCGCCGGAGGATAAGGAGCGATTGTTCTTGCCGCATTTTTCTACCAAGGAGCGCGGGACGGGATTGGGATTGGCGATTGCTAGCCGGATTATCGCGGAGCACAACGGGACGATTCGGGTGGAGGATAATTTGCCGACCGGGACTAGGTTTGTGATTCGGTTTCCGGCGGCGGAGATTCCGGTTACGCCGGCGTGAGGCTACGGCTATTCCTGCCACAGAGACACAGAGAAAGGCGTAAAGATTTAACGCGGAGTGCGCAGAGGTAGGCACCCAGAGGGAGCAGAGTAAAGTCACGGCAACTTCCGCTGCAGGGAATCGCATCGATTACAGACACGCAAGAGAAACGCACAGAGGTCGTTCGTCCGCACACCGGACTCAGGATGACGACGCAAGCGGCGGACCCTACATAACATGCCAGCTTCTATATTTATTGTTGATGACGAAAACGGGATACGCGAATCCCTAGGCGCTTTGCTGCGCGACGAGGGGTACGAGGTGGAGGCCGTTGCGTCGGGTGAAGAGTGTTTGGCGCGGTTGGAGACGCGGACTTTCGATCTGGTTTTGCTGGATGTGTGGTTGAAGAAGATGGATGGGCTGGAAACTTTGGAGCGGATGCAGGCGCAGGATGGGGCGCCGATGGTGGTGATGATTTCCGGGCACGCCAGTATCGAGACGGCGGTGCGGGCTACCAAGCTGGGGGCTTTTGATTTTGTGGAGAAGCCGCTATCGCTGGAAAAAGTGGTGCTGGTGGTGCGCAATGCGCTGGAGTATATGCGGCTGGAGACGGAAAACCGGCGATTGCGCGCGGAGCTCGAGGAGAAGCATCAGATATTGGGCGGCAGTGTTCCGATGAAAGCGTTGCGGCAACAGATTGCTTTGACGGCGCCGACCAATGGGCGCGTTTTGATTTACGGCGAGAGCGGCACGGGCAAGGAATTGGTGGCGCGGGCGCTGCATGCGAGCAGTTTGCGCAGTTCGATGCAATTTGTGGAAGTGAATTGCGCGGCGATTCCTGAGGAATTGATCGAATCGGAAATGTTCGGGCATCGCAAGGGCAGTTTTACGGGCGCGAGTGAAGACAAGGTGGGGAAATTTCAGAAGGCTGACGGCGGCACGCTGTTTTTGGACGAAGTGGGCGACATGAGTTTGAAGACGCAGTCGAAAGTGCTGCGCGTGCTCGAGGAGCGGCGCGTCGAGCCGTTGGGGTCGAACCAGCCGGCGACCGTGGACGTGCGCGTGATTGCCGCGACGAACAAGAAGCTGGAGGAGGAGATTGCGCGCAACGCTTTCCGCGAGGATCTTTTTTACCGGTTGAACGTGATTCCCTTCTATGTGCCGGCGTTGCGCGAGCGCGTGGCGGACATTCCAGTTCTAGCCGCACATTTTCTGGCGGCTTTTTGCCAGGAATACGGGAAGAAGGCAAAGGAGTTCAGTCCGACCGCGCTCGACGTGCTTTTGAATTATCCTTGGCCGGGCAATGTGCGCGAGCTGAAGAATTTGGTGGAGCGGCTGGTGATTGTTTGTCCCTCGCCGCGGATTGAGCCGCATCATTTGCCGCCGGAACTTTTCCGCGGCGCGTCGAAGAGCCCCCAGAAGCCGTATGAAAGTTTGCAGGAGGCGCGATCGGCATACGAGCGTGAATTCGTGCTGCGCAAACTGGAGGAAAATCGCTGGAACATGACCAAGGCGGCGCAGGCGCTGGGTTTGGAGCGCAGCCATTTGTATCGGAAGATGCGGTCGTTGGGGATTGCGCCCACGCGGGTGTGAGCGCGTGCCCGCAACCTGAGCGCGCGCCGAACTCCCATGCTCAGTTCCCTGCCCGCGAAGCAGCGCGCGAGAAGCTGAGCTACGAGCCGACGCGGATGTGGGCGAAGGAATTAAAGAGCCCGAAAATGTTCAGGAGCCAGAGCACGACTGCGATTACAACCACCGCGTTCAAGATGGATTTGATTGTGCCTTGCATCGGGATCAGGTTGACCAGCCACAGCAGTACTCCTACTACGATCAGAACCATCACTACCGTCATCAATGGCATTGGGTGTTGACCTCCTTTGTCGAGCAGTCGAACCGACTGTTGTCGAAGCGAGAATACGCAGCACTGCTATAGCGGGCCATACACGAAAGGGAGTAGAGCCGCTTAGGGATTTACGTTATGCCGCGGGGCGTAGAGGCCGTTACGAGTTCAACGGAAACGTTAAATTTAACGGCAACGTCAACGCCGCCCAGCGGAAGCTGGCCGCTACAAATTCAAAGGCAAAAGAGCGGGTGGGATGCCGGGGCTGGGAAAGGTCGGGCGGCATGGGCCGTGATTCGTGTTGCGGCGCTGCCACGCGCTGCGGGCTAACCTTCTTCGGCTTCCTGGAATTGGGCTAGTTGCTCCAGTTGGCGGTGCCAGTCTAGTTGCCGGACCAGGGTGGAATTTTGACGCCAGTTGGATTGAACTTTTACGAAGAGCTCGAGGAATATTTTTGCGCCCAGGAGGAATTCGAGTTCTTTGCGTGCTGCTGTGCCGATCTTTTTTATGGCTTCCCCGCCCTTGCCGATCAGAATTCCCTTCTGGCCTTCGCGTTCTACGTAGATGGTGGCGCGGATGCGCAGAAGTTTGGGCGTTTCCTCGAAATTGTCGATGAGGACGGCGATGGCGTGGGGGACTTCGTCGCGCGTCTGCAGGATGGCTTTTTCGCGGACGACTTCGGCGGCGACGAAGCGCTCGGGCTGGTCGGTGAATTGGTCGGGGGGAAAATGCGGCGGGGCTTCGGGCAGGCGCGTGAGCCAGGAATTGACCAAATCCAGGCAGCCGGCACCGGTGAGCGCGGAAATGGGGAAAATTTCTGCGAACGCGAATTCTTTGTTGTAGCGTTCGATCAGCGGCAGCAATAAATGCTTGGCGATGCGGTCCACTTTATTGAGCAGAAGATATACCGGGCCGTGGAAGCGCTGGATCCATTGGATGGAGAAGCGGTCGCCGGGGCCGTAGTCAACCGATGCGTCGGTGATGAGGCAGAGGATGTCGATGCCTTCCAAGGCGTGTTGCAGCTCGTCCATCATCATGCGGCTGAGGACGTTTTTGGGTTGGTGGATGCCGGGAGTATCTATCAGGACGATTTGGGCGTCTTCGCGATTGAGGATGCCTTGGATGCGATTGCGGGTGGTTTGCGGTTTCGGGGAGACGATGGCGACTTTTTGGCCGACGAGAGTATTGACGAGTGTGGATTTGCCAGCGTTGGGGCGGCCTACGATTGCGACGAAACCGGACTTGAATGGCATGGATTAATAGATTGTACGCCTTTGGGGGACGGCGAGAAAGCAGGCGAGACCGGGCAGAGGAAAGTCGGAGGATTTGCCATAGAGGCACGGAGACACACAGAGAGAAAGACGTGACGACTTAAAACACAGGGCACGGAGAAAGGCGGAGGCACAGAGAACAGCGGGAGAGATATCTGCCTGCGGCTGGCAGGCTTTCCCCGCGCTCTCCGGGTTCAGGATGACGACACGCAGATATGAAATGCCTTACAGCGGGAGGAATTGGCGAAGAACAAATCGTGCGCGCCGATTTCCACAGCAGACTCCATTGACTTCGGCTGGCATCCTTGCAAACATTCGGTACACTGCGGTTCGCAGCAGCGACCGGCGCTGCGATGGTTCCGCGTTCCAGCCCGTAAACTGCACGGTACGATTGGTAACCAATAGGAGGTTGTCTATGGCACACCCCGTACGAGCGATCCCCGAAGGGTATCACTCGATTAGTCCATCGCTAACATGCAAAGACTGCGAGCGCGCGATTGATTTTTACAAAAACGTGTTTGGCGCGGTCGAATTGGTGCGCATGCCATCCCCGGATGGCAAAATCTCCCACGCAGAATTAAAAATCGGAGATTCGATTATTTTTCTAAACGACGAAATGGGACCGACCACGGCCGCCAATGCTGGGGCGCCGAGGATCTATTTGTTCCTATACGTTGAGAATGCGGACAAGACGTTCACGCGAGCCGTGGCCGCCGGCGCCGAGATTGATATGGCGCTGGAGAACCAATTCTGGGGTGATCGTTTCGGCAAGGTGACAGATCCGTTTGGACATCAGTGGGGGATCGCAACGCATGTGGAGGACGTGGCTCCGGAGGAGATTGGGAAACGGGCTGCGGCGTTTTTTGCCAAGGCCGCGGGCCACAGCTAGTTCGGCTGCGATTGCGGATTCACACGATGGAAAAAGCTGGGTCGGGCTCGCCGTTGGCGGGCCCGATTTTTTTGGGGCGGGCAATTTTATTCGCGGCCCCCTAGACGGTGCGGGCGGTCGAGGCGGCCGTATTCGGGATGGGCTTGGCGCGGACGCGCAGGACTTTGCGTTGGTTGGCCTCGATTACTTCAAAGCGCAGGCCGTCGGCGTCTATTACTTCGCCGGTGCGGGGAACGTGACCGGCTACGCTATTGAGCAGGCCGGCGATGGTGGTGGCGGCGGAATGCTGCATGCCCGAATCGAGTTGCACGCCGAAAAGTTCGCTGACTTTTTCTAGTTGGACGCTGCCGCGAATTACCAACGCGCCGCTGGGTTCGCGGACGACATCGGGCGCGGGCCTGCGGTCTTCTTCCCCGATTTCGCCGACGATTTCTTCTACCAGATCCTCAATGGTGACGAGCCCGGCCATCAGGCCGTATTCGTCAATCACGATGGCCATCTGCTGATTCTTGCGTTGCATTTCTTTCAGCAGCTCAGAGCCGAACTTGGTTTCGGGCACGAACAGAGCGGGGCGCATCAGTTCGCGCACGGTGCGGTGCGCGGCTTCGCTGTCGGGAACTTCGAGCATGTCGCGCGCCATTACGATTCCAGCGATGTCGTCGAGCGATTTTTCGAAAACGGGCAGGCGCGAAAATTTCGTTTCGACGACGACGTCGCGCAATTCTTCGAGCGAAGCATCGGCGCGAATGGCGATGACGTCCGGGCGCGGGGTCATCACGTCGCGCACGCGCTTGTCGCCGAATTCGACGACGGATTCGATCAGGCGGGCCTCGTCCTGTTCGATGATGCCCCCTTCGGTGGCGGCGTCCACCAAAGCTTCGATGGCCTGCTGTTGGTCGGCGGCGGGAGTTTGCGCTTCTTCGGATTCTTCGGACAGATGCAGCACGGAGATCAGCAACTCGAGCACCGCTTGCACGGGCCAAATGATGAAGAGAAATGTGCGCACGACGGGAACCAGCGGCAGCACCCAATTCCCCGGCGCGCGGGCCAGGAGCAGCGCGGGGAAAAATTGCATGGCAATGACCACTTCGGCGCCGAGGAAAAATATCATCTCCAGGGCGGCTTCGCGCGTGCCGGGGACGAAGAAGAGCACGCCGCGCGCGGTAATGGCGGCGACAAAAACGAGCCAGAAGCGCGCCAGCAGGCTGAAGCCGAGGGCAGCGCGGCGGCGTTCCATGTGCAGGCGCGGCTCGACGTCTGATTCGAACGTGTCCAGGTGCAGGTGAATGCGTCCGGGATGCACGCGGCCGAGCTCGCGATAAGCGCGATCGAAGTAAGAGAAAACCACCAAGCCGATCGTGAGAGCCAGAACACCCGCCGAGTAGATGAAGATCGGCATCGTCAGCACAATCCTAGTTCGCGGCGCAGGCGATTTTCGCGGCGGTCCATTTCGCCTGAGTCGGTCTCGTGATCGTAGCCCAGCAAGTGCAGGATGCCGTGAAGAATGAGGATGCGCATTTCGTGATCGAAGGCACGGCCGAGGCGCAAGGCGTTGCGACGCGCGACGGCGGGCGCGATGGCGATGTCACCGAGATAGCCCGGAAGATTTTCTGGCGCAGCCGCGGACGCAGCTGCGGCCCTAGCAGCAGAATGTCGCCTGGCGCGAGTACCGCGCGCGGGGCGCGGCTGATGCTGCTTGCGACTGGTTGCGGGTTCTGCTTGCGAGCCATCTGCTGGGAAGGACAATACATCGGTCGGACGATTTTTGCCACGATAGGCGCGATTCCAGCGTGCAATTTGGGCGTCGCTGACCAGAGCGACGGTAAGCGAGCGAGGCGGGAGGCGCAGGCGTTTGCGCGCTGCGGCGAGAAATTTCTCCAGACCGGAAATGGAAACACGAACGCGACGCTGTTGATTGAGGATCATGCGCGCGAGATTAGTCCCGCGGATTTTGCAGGCCGGAATGGCCGGCGCGTGCGGCGCCTGAAGCGCGACCGTTGTGACCCGGATGAGTGGCAGCGTGCTCGTCGTAGGCCTTGATGATACGCTGCACCAGATTGTGGCGCACGACGTCGCGTTCATCGAAATAAGTGAACGAGATGCCTTCGATCTTGCCGACGATTTCGATGGCTTCGATCAAGCCGGAGCGGCGCGATTCGGGCAGGTCAATTTGCGTGACGTCGCCGGTGATCACCGCTTTGGAATTGAAGCCCAGGCGCGTGAGAAACATTTTCATCTGTTCGCTGGTAGTGTTCTGGGCTTCGTCGAGAATGACGAAGGAATCGTTGAGCGTGCGACCGCGCATGAAAGCTAAGGGCGCGACCTCGATAATTCCCTTCTCCAGGAAACTTTCCAGCTTGTCCGCTTCAAGCAGGTCGTGCAGCGCGTCATAGAGCGGACGCATGTAGGGGTCTACTTTTTCCTGCAGCGTGCCCGGGAGAAAGCCGAGGCGCTCGCCTGCCTCCACCGCGGGGCGCGCGAGGATGATGCGATTTACCTGTTTCGATAAAAGCGCAGTGACGGCCATGGCGACGGCGAGATAAGTTTTTCCGGTGCCGCCGGGGCCGATGGCGAAGACCATGTCATATGCTTCCAGGGCTTCCATGTAGCGTTTCTGGTTCGCGCTCTTGGGAGTGATGGTTTTCTTGCCGAAGGAGCGCGTGTTGGAGAGCGAAAAAGCGCCGCGCGTGGATGCGGGTTCGCTCGTCGCACCTGTGGCGATGCGCAACAGTGATTTCACTTCCGAGCTGTCTGGAATGCGGCCGTCGCGGATCCGTTGATTGTATTCGCCCAGGATTTGCGCGGCGCGTTCTACCTGCGGCTGCGAGCCTTCGATTTCCAGATCGTGATCGCGCAGATGTGTGGTGACGTGAAGCGCAGACTCGAAGAGTTTAAGATTTTCGTCGAGGGTTCCGAAAAGTTCGTTGATGCCACCTGCCAGCCGGACGGTTTGTTTCATTCAGTTTCGCGGAAGCGAAGCCTCCTGGAGACGACCCCTATCTGGAATTAGCGTAGCGCGGGAAGGCGGGAGGGTCAAGGCGAGGTCGCAGGATTCATCACAGAGTAACATTCACGCCAACCCCGCAGTGGCACGGTGGCGGCAGCCACGCGGCTGGGAAGAGGGAGGAGGTGAAGGTTTCGCTTTTGGGCACCGCTTGTTTGAATATGCCCGGTTGGAAGCCTCGTATCCGTCAAGATTATACTGGGTGGCGGATTCCGGGGAGATTTGGATGACAAACGGCAAAGAACCGCCGCAGATTCCGGCGGCCCAACAATACAGCAAATTACGCCGCACCCAGCGCGTGCATATTCAGATGGCGGTGATCGTGCGCGGCACCAGCAAGGGCAAACCCTTTGAGGAAGAAACCAAGACGACCACGGTGAACGCCAACGGCTGCCTGGTTTCACTGGACGCGCCAGTGGCGCGCGGGCAACAGGTGTCGATCGTCAACTCTAAGACGGTGGAAGAGCTGACCTGCATCGTGGCGTTCATCAGCGAGAATAAGGGAAGCAAATCCGAAGTGGGATTAGAGTTTACCGAACCATCGCCGCTGTTCTGGCGCATTGGATTTCCGCCGGAGGACTGGAGCGAGTCCTTGGAACGCAAGCGCGCACCCGCGCCGCATAGGACTAGCTCTGCAGGCCCGCAAGAAAAGAAATAGGAAGTCAGTTCGGTAGAAAATCCAGATTTACAACCGATTTGCGAAATAGGAAACCGGTGTTTCCGCAGCTAGCGCCGCATTCGGGTTGCTGCGTTCCTGTCGCGGCTGAAGCCATGACCTACGAATATTCAATTCCGCCGCGACTAATGCACCAGCTACAACCTCCTACGACACGATTCCGATCCGCGAAAAGCAGATCCCTCTCGGCGTCCCGCTCCCGCCAAACTGCGGCGGGCAGGAAAAGGCGCGGTACTCCGTTCAGGCTGACACCCACTGCAGGCCTCCGCTGACGTTCAATCTCTGCAGCTTAAGTGCCGCCGTGCGCGTGCGTGACGCTCCGCTTACGGCTTCGCGGCTGGGAATTGGACTTTCGGGACTTCGCGCGAGACCTCGGGGGCCTGGAAGTAATCATTGTTGCGTTTGAAGCCGGCCCAGCCGGCGAAGATGTTGTTCGGGAACAGCCCGATGTAGGTGTTGTATTCCTGAATGGAGTCGTTGTAGCGCTTGCGCTCGACGGCAATGCGGTTTTCGGTCCCGGCTAGTTCGTCTTGCAGGCGGAGGAAGTTTTCATTGGATTTCAACTGGGGATAGTTTTCCACCAGGGCCAGGATTTTCATTTCCAGCGGAGCAATTTGGTTGCTGGCGGCGATTTTATCGGCGGGAGTTTGCGCGTTCATATATTGGGTGCGGGCTTTCGCGATATCGTCGAAGACGGTCTCTTCGTGCGCGGCGAATCCCTGTACGGTGGCGACAAGGTTGGGAATCAGGTCGGCGCGGCGTTGCAGGACGACGTCCACTTGGGCCCAGTTGGATTTGACTTGTTCGTTGAGGCGGACCATTTCGTTGCGGCGGCCGGCGTACATGCCGCCTACGATGAGCGCGAGGATCAGGACAACCGCGATTACGCCTAGGGCTACTTTCATGAACCGCCTCCGAGTGGGAAGTTGCGCGGTGCCATCATACTGCAAGAAGCGCGATTCGCGCAGCGGGTCGGAATTGGAGCGCCGGTTGCAGCAAGTCAAAATACTTGACACGGAGTTCACAGCGGAACGGCGGAGAACACAGAGAAAGAAAAAGAGACCCCGCCTGCGGCAAGGCCGGCTTGAGGAAAAGGCGCCGGCTCAGGATGACGATGCTTGCTGCATCATCCGAGGGCGTCGAGGCGACGATCGACTTCGTTGGTTACTACTTCTACAAATATCAGGTAGGCGTGCAGGCTGGCTTCCACGTCTATCTGGCGGGGTTTGCGTTTTCCTTCGCGCACATCTAGCAGGGCGTGGAAGGCAGAGGGGTCGGCCCCGGTGAGAGCGGCCACGGCGGCGACGGCTTCGCGTTTGGTGGCGGGCATGGGTTGGCCCAGGGCCCAGACCGAGTGACGGAAGAGGGCGCAGAACGTGGATACGGATTGCGACATGATGCCCAGGTGCGCTTTGTAGCTTAGAGGCGCCGCGAGGATGGCTTGGCGCAGGCGCAGCCAATCAGCGCGCAGTTCGCGTTCGACCTGCAGGCGATGCAGGCGCAGGGGAACTTCAAAGTTGGCGAAGAAATCGGTGCCGAAGAGCAGGCGGTGGTGTTGGGTGATGTCGAGAAGCTCGATGGCGAAGACGTCCGCGGATTTGTGGAGTTCATCGAGCGTGAAGAGCAGGGGCGGCGGATTGCCCTGGCGCACCCACCATTCCGAGGCGCCGTGGAGACGCTCGAGATCTTCGGAGGCAGCGCGCTCGACGATGCAAAGAATGTTCAGGTCGGAATGTCCGGCGCGGAATTCGGCGGTGACGGCCGAGCCATAGAGCACGACGGATTTCAGATTGGCTTCCGCGGCAGCTTGCAAACGGGTTACAAGTTCGGTTAGTTTGGCTTCCATTAAGCGACCTTTGCTGAATTGACTTTTACAGTGCGCGAGTCCGAGACGCGCTTCGGGATTCTGCAACTGCTACCAGCTGCCGCCGGCGCCACCGCCGCCGAACGAGCCACCGCCGCCACCGCCAAATCCGCCGCCACCGCCGCCGAAACCTCCACCGCCGAATCCGCCACCGCCCCAGCCGCCGCGGCCCATTCCGCTAGCGATCAACGGACCGATCCACCAGCCGCTGCCACCACCTCGACCGCGCCCGGAGCCGCCGCCACGATTGATCATCGCGTACACGAAAAAAATGAAGACACCCAGGAGAATCAGACCGAGTACCCCGCCCGAGTCTTGCCCCCGACTCGGGCGGTTCGTTTGGGGAGTCGGCGGCGGTGCGCCGCTGAGTGCAATCCCGCGGTCCTGTGCAATGACGTCCGCAATGCGGCGGGTCATCAACGTCACGGCGGCGTCGTAATTTCCCTGACGGAGATATGGCACGGCTTCCCGGCCGAAACCGCCGACTTTGCCGTCGGGCAGAATCGGTTCCAAGCCGTAGCCGATTTGCGTCCAATATTTGTGGTCGTTGACTGCGAGGAATATCAGCGCGCCGCTCGAGGTTTGTTTCGGCCCGACGCCCCATTTGGTCGCCACGTCCAGGGAAAAATCTTCCACGGTGCGGTCACCGAGCGACGGAACCGTCACAACGAAAATTTGCGCTTTGGCTTTGTCATTTACTTCGGTGCAGAGCGCTTCCAGTTGCTGACGGGCGGCGGGACTGAGGACGCGTGCGTAGTCATTGACGTAGGCGGCGGGCTTAGCTGGAACATCAATGACGTCTCCCTTCGGCTTCACGGGAAGATCAGTCGCTTGAGCCGCTGCCGATAGTGCGGCGAGGTAAAGAGCGAGCAGAAACAGCATGGAGCGCAGCAAGGATAGCCATTTCGGAATTGAGCTGCAGCGCGGGTTGGGGTTGCACGTCATCGGGTGCCGCGCGCATGTTAGTTCGTTGCCGCGCCGAGTGTCAACGCGAGCGGCGGGTTCGGGCGGGGCGACGGCCTAACCAATTAACACGAAGAAAGCGGAGGAAGGCGGCAGAGATCCTTCACCCGCGGTCGCGGGTTCAAGATGACGACGCTTGCGGCATCGTCAGGAAAATGAAGAACACAACAAGGCAGTGCCGTCAGTCGTGTCACACGGACTCCGCGGCCCGCGATTGCGACAGGCAAGATGCGATGCTAAACTTCGGGCCGCGTGTGTCGCGTGTCCGGGTACGCACGGTACTGTCCGGAAATGAACGCCTGACGCTCACTATTTCCCGTTTAATCGTCTAAATTCAAGCGGTTATGCATGGCCGCAGTTTTGCATCGAAAATACATAAAATGAAACAAATAGCCTTGTTCGCGCGTTTGAATAAGTTACAGGCCTGTCGAAGCTCAAGAACGAAATTTGGAGAGGACAACCCGATGAACGGAAGTCTAAGGCATGTAGCGGTGGCGCTGCTGACGGCTGCTTCGCTGATTGTGTCGCCGGCGTTCGCTCAGGCGCAGCAAGGCCAAGCCCAGAGTCCTGCGCAACAACAACAGGCGCAGACCGGGCAATCTGCGCAGGGTACGCAGCCCGCCAGCCAGCCCGGTGCGCAAACCGGCTCGGCGGCGTCGGAGCCGGCGCGGGACCTAAAGGCCAGCCTGGGCCCGGACTACTCCTACGGCAGGGCGGCCTTCCCGAACGTCTTCGCGCCGTACGCGCCGCAGTACATTCCGCAGCCGATGCTGACCAATTCCGCGCGGCTGGATCAGTTGATCCAGGACGGCAAGCTGATGCTGAGCCTGGACGACGCGATTTCGCTGGCGCTGGAAAATAATCTGAATATCAGCGTGGAGCGATTTGTGCCGTGGATCGCCGAGGCGGAATTGCTCAAAGCCGAGGCAGGAGGCGTTCCACAGAGCAACAGCACAGCACAAGTAGTGCTGGGCAGCTCGCCGTCGGTGTCGTTCGATCCGATAATCACCGCGGGTTACTCCTGGACTCACGCGAACGTGCCGGTGAATAACCCGTTCCTTTCCGGGACCGGAACCGCCACCAATATTCTGGTGGTGAGCCAAAATCAGTCGGGGCTTAATCTCGGCTACACGCAGGGATTTCATACCGGCACAAACTTCTCGGTGACACTCAACACACCGCGCATCTCGACCAACGAACCCGATGTGTTTTTCAATCCGGCGTACAATCCGGTCTTGACCGCGACGCTGACGCAACCGCTGCTGAACGGTTTCGGGATCTTGCCGAATACGCGCTACATCATCGAGCAGAAGAATTCGATCAAGGCGGCCAATTCGCTGTTTGCGCAGCAGGTGATCACCGTCGTGACGCAGACTTCCAACGACTATTGGGAATTGGTATACGACCGGCAGAACGTGAAGGTGGAAGAGGCCGCGGTGGGTGTCTCGCAAAAGCTGTGGGAGGACAATAAAAAGCAGCTGGAAATTGGAACCATGGCGCCTCTGGATGTGCTGACAGCGGAATCTCAGCTGGCGACCGACCAGCAAAACTTGATTGTGGCGCAGACGACGAAATTGACACAGGAAACGGTGCTCCTGAACGACATTGCGAAGAATCTGCTGGCGAAAGACGTCGCGGGGATCGAGATCGTGCCTACTACGCCCATCACCATTCCGGAAGTGGTGGAAAATATACCGTTGCAGGACGCGGTGCAGGAGGCGTGGCGGAAACGGCCGGAGCTTTATCAGGCCGATTTGAACTTGAAGAATTCGCGGATCGAAGTCAAGGCCACGCGAAATGCCTTACTGCCATCGCTGAACGCGTACGTACAGTACCAAGCGCAAGGACTGAATGGGACAGGATTCACAACCAACGAAGTGACTGGGACGTTCGTCGCTGATCCGGCTGCTCCGCTGGTGGATGCGAACGGAGTTCCGATTCTGATCAACGGCAATGAAGCCTTCGCAGGCGCGCCGGCGTCTACGACCGCGGTATCGCACGGCGGGGTCAGCGATGCGCTGTCTCAGGCGTTCAAGAACCAATACCCGACCTATTCGGCGGGAGTGACTTTGACGATGCCGCTGCGCAATCGTTCGGCGCAGTCGGATAGCGCGCACGCGCAGTTCAACGAGCGGCAGCAACAGGTACAATACCGGCAGACGGAGAACACGATCGTGATCAACGTGCGCAACGCAATCATCACGTTGCAGCAGGATCGTTCGCAAGTGGCGGCGGCGGAGAAAGCGCGCAATCTGGCGCAGCAGACTCTGGACGCGGAGCAGAAGAAATATCAGCTGGGGTCCTCCACGTCCTATCAAGTGGTGCTGCGGTCGCGCGATTTGACGGCGGCGCAGGGCACGGCTTTGCGAGCGCAGGCGAATCTGGCGGAGGCGTTGGTGCTGTTCAATCAGGCGATGGGGCGCACGTTGGAAGTGCAGCACATTACCGTGGCGGATGCGATGCGCGGTGAGATGATGCGGGATCCTTTGATTCCGGGGACGCCGGTGCCGGGGTCGGCGCTTGGCGCGAAATAAGATCCAGAACGTTTATAGCGGTCCCGGCGCCGCGGGACCGTCTGCATTGTGGCGCGGATCTACCGGGGGTGCCGCTTGGCGGGAACCCTCGCCTACAAACGCTCTTCTCGGCCTGCGCTGGAGCACGCGTTGTTTTCTGCTTGTTGCTGCTTCTGTTCCCTTGCCCTAAGATGAAGTGTGGACGCGCTGGCCTGTGTGCGTTTTATCACCAGGCGCGCGCTTGAAGGAGCCCTCCCTCATGTCTGAAAAAATAATTGCAAAGGCCAGCAAGACGGCGAAATCGCAGGCGACGGTTACGCTTGACCCCGAGCGCAAAGTTTCCGCGGGGGAGCGCGCGTGGGAAGAAAAAACCTTGGCGCCGACGCTGGCAAAATCGCCTGAGCGCGCGCACGAGTTCACGACGGTCTCAAGCTACCCGATCCGCCGGCTCTACACGAGCGCGGATCTCCCGGACTGGAATCCGGAGAAGGATCTGGGCTATCCCGGCGAGCCTCCTTACACGCGCGGAATTCATTCGACGATGTACCGCGGGCGTCTCTGGACCATGCGGCAGTTCGCCGGCTTTGGCACGGCGCAGGACACAAATGCGCGATTTCGTTATTTGCTGGGGCAGGGGCAGACGGGTCTTTCGGTGGCCTTTGATTTGCCGACGTTGATGGGTTACGACGCGGACCATGTACTGTCTGAGGGCGAAGTTGGCAAGTGTGGCGTGGCCATCAGCTCGCTCGCGGATATGGAAGTTTTGTTCGACCAGATTCCGCTCGCGGACGTGACGACTTCGATGACCATAAATTCGCCGGCGGCGGTTATTTGGGCGATGTATCTGGCGGTGGCAGAAAAGCAGGGCGCGGACTGGAAGAAAATTTCCGGCACGCTGCAGAACGACATCTTGAAGGAATATATCGCGCAGAAGGAATACATTTATCCGCCGGAACCTTCCATGCGGCTGGTGATTGACACGCTGGAATTCGGCGCGAAAGAAACTCCGAAGTTCAATCCAATTTCGATCAGCGGGTATCACATTCGCGAGGCGGGCTCGACGGCGATTCAGGAATTGGCGTTTACTTTGCGCGACGGGATCGAATATGTGGAGTGGGGCGTGCGGCGCGGGATGGATGTGGATGATTTTGCGCCGCGGCTTTCTTTCTTTTTCAATGCACACAGTGATTTTTTCGAAGAGATTGCGAAATATCGCGCGGCTCGGCGCATCTGGCACAAGACCATGACCGAGCGCTTTGGCGCGAAGAATCCGCGCTCGTGGGCGCTGCGTTTTCACACGCAGACGGCGGGATGCTCGCTGACGGCGCAGCAGCCTTACAACAACGTGGTGCGTACGGCGCTGCAGGCCTTGGCGGCGGTGATGGGCGGGACGCAATCGCTGCATACGAATTCCCTGGACGAGGCGTGGGCTTTGCCTACCGAGTTTGCGGCGACTTTGGCTTTGCGTACGCAGCAGATTATCGCGCATGAGAGCGGAGTGACGAATACGGCTGACCCGCTCGGCGGGTCTTATTTTGTCGAAGCGCTGACCAATGAAGAAGAACGCGGCGCGTGGGATTACATTCACAGGATCGACGCGCTGGGCGGGATGGTGGCGGCGATCGAGCGCGGCTATCCGCAGCGGGAAATTGCGGAGGCGTCTTACAGATATCAGCAAGCGGTCGACCGCAAGGAAAAGATTATTGTGGGCGTGAATGATTATGTGGCGGAAGAAAAAGGCATTGATATTTTGCAGATTGATGAGACGGTCGCGACGCGTCAGACGGCACAGCTGCTCAAATTGCGGGCGGAGCGGTCGAACGCGGAAGTTGCGCGACGGCTGGCAGCTTTGCGCAAGGCCGCGGAAGGCAAAGACAACCTGATGCCCTTCATTTATGACGCGGTAAAAGCGTACGCCACGCTCGGCGAAGTGTGCGACGCGATGCGTGCGGTGTTTGGCATCTACGAAGAGGTCGCAATCACTTAATCATGCGCAAACTACAGCAGCGACTTTTCTTCTTGCGTGTCGCGGCATACGCGATGGTGTGCGCGATCGCGTTTTTTGCTGGCGCGGCGTCGGGTGCGACTAAGGGGAAGAAGCCCGCGGAGAGGAGCGGGTTCATTACCACTTCGGATGGGGTGAAGATTCATTACATCGAGGCGGGGCGGCTGGCGATTTCTCCTAGCGCTCAGATTGGGAATCCGATGCCGAAAGATGCGGTGATCAAGCAGGGCGAAATTGGCCTTTCGGCGTCGCACCAGTTCCCTTCTATCTTATTTGTGCCGGGATGGACGATGCCGGGTTGGATTTGGCAGAGCCAGATTGATTATTTTGCGCACGACTATCGCGTGGTGGCGATGGATCCGCGCTCGCAGGGGCAATCGTCGCAGACCACCGACGGCCTGTATCCCGCGTCGCGCGCGCGCGACATCAAGGCGGTCGTGGATCAGTTGCATTTGGCACCGGTAGTGATCGTGTCCTGGTCCATGGCGGTGGTAGAAACGATGGCATACGTCGATCAGTTCGGCACCGGCGATTTCGCGGGATTGATTCTGGTGGATAACGACGCGGGCGGGCGCGCGCCGGCTGACGCAGACCAGGATTTCGGGCTGTTGAAAGCCGTGCTGGAGGATCGCAAGAACGCGGCGAACGGTTTCATTCGCGATTTAAATTTCAAGAAACCGCATCCGGAGGAGTACGTCAACAAAGTGCTGCAAGCGTCCTTGCAAGTGCCCACGAATTCGGCGGTGGCGCTGCTCGTCGGTTATTTTGTGGCGGATTACCGGCCGGTGTTGCCAAAGATCGATAAGCCGGTGGTGGTCTGCGCGGCGAAAAGCGGATATATGAGCACGATTGTGGCGATGCAGAAAAACATTCCGAGCTCGAAGCTGGAAATATTCGATGGCGACGGCCACGCGCTGTTTGTGGATGATCCGGACAAGTTCAACGCGCTGCTGGAGGATTTCCTGCTGAATTTGGCGCGATAGAACTTTGCGGGGCCGTGCTGCTATCGTTTTGCTGGGGATTTCGAGTATCCTTCCTCCATATGCCTGAGAAGAAAATTAGGGTATTGATCGCCAAGCCGGGGCTGGATGGCCACGATCGCGGCGCGAAAATTATTGCGCGCGCGTTGCGCGATGCCGGGATGGAAGTGATTTACACCGGACTGCGGCAGACGCCGGAAATGATTGCGTCGGCGGCGGCGCAGGAAGATGTCGACGTGATCGGTCTTTCGATTCTTTCCGGCGCGCACAATACTCTTTGCCCGCGGTTGATGGAACTGCTCCGCGGCAAAGGCATGAACGACGTGACAGTGCTGATCGGCGGAATTATTCCTGAGGCGGATATCCCCGCGCTGAAGCAGGGCGGGATCGCGGAAGTATTTCTCCCCGGAACTACTACGCAAGCGATCGTTGATTTCATCCGCCACCGCGTTTCTGCTGCTTCGCGCGAAGCGTAACGTTGCGGTGAGCACTCGCCTTGTAGTCAATCCACAGGACGATATTCTCTTGCTGCGCCTCGAAAACGATGATGGATTCCCTCGCCTGGAAATGACCGTGCTGGACGCGCTCGAACGTGAAGTCGTGCGACTGGCGGAAGCGTCCGAACTTGCAGGTGCAGTGATCACCGGCAGCGAACTGGCATTTGCGACGGGCGCCGAGATTGCCGAGCTGGCGCGACTTACACCGCGCGTGGCATTGGCTTTCGCGCGGCGCGGGCAAGAGGTGCTGGGAAGGATTGCGTCGAGTGCGAAGCCGGTGGTCGCCGCCATTCGCGGGTACTGCATCGGCGGTGGTCTCGACTTGGCGCTGGCTTGTCGTGCGCGAATCGCTGCTGCTGACGCGGTTGATTGGGCGCGGGCCTGCGCTGGAAATGTTGATCACCGGCAGCCGTATTCGCTCGCGCGAGGCGTCGGCGTTGGGATTGGTCAGCAAAATCTCCGCGGACGGTGAACTGCGGGACGATGCCACTCAATTGGCGCGCGCTCTTGCACGAGGGCATGGGCGCGACGCCAGCGAGCATGACTGCTAAGTTGAATTCCCGTTCGAAGCGCGAGAGGTATTGAGCGCAGGATTCAGCCATGGACACGGTTCGTCCTGCCCCGACACATCCAACTCCAGCGTTTCGAAATTCCAGTGATTCGCGTGCTTCCTTCCGTCTTCGGTCGAACCAGGACCGGTTGCTCGGCGGCAAACGGCGGTGCTGCGAATGCTGATGAAGGAGCAGTCGTCATCATGGTCGCCAAGCCGGCAGGGATTCATACACCAAAAACGCACCGCTGCCGATGCATTGTCGCGCTGCGCGCGCGACTACAACGCACAGATTAATTTCGTGCGCGTATAGGCGACGCTGAAGCCGTTGCGTTCGATGTTGCGGTGCGAGCTGCTGCCAGGCCGTGCGAAGCTGACTGCGAGATCGCAGCCTTGCTCGCGCGCCCACGCGAGGCGGACCGCTAGCAATGCTGATTGCACGCCGCGGCGGCGGAATGCAGGTAGCGTGCTTGCTCCAAAAAGTCCGCCGACTCCTTGGCCAGCGAACACCCCGCCACCGCCCGCCGCGATGCCGTCCACGAATGCCAGAAAGAAACAAGCATCTCGGCGGCCGTAGAAGCCCTCCATCACGTCGAGCATCGCCTGAGTCACTGGATACTGTTCGGCGAAGCCCGCTGCAACGGTCTGGGTCCAGAGTTTTGATTCGTCAGGTGTGGCGGCGCGGACGGTGACGCCTGCGGACACCGTGCCCGGCATGCGCGCGGCGGCAACGTCGTCCAGGATCAGCACATCGGTAAGTTCGAGCAGGTGATAGTTGCGCGCCGCAAATTTCTCATACAGGCTTATGTGAACGAGCGGACATAACTCGATCGCCGCCGGGGCCCTGCGGCTGTGGAAGAACTCGCCGAGTGCGTCCACTTCGGCATCGCTCACAGGTCCGTGCAAGCCCACTCCGATGGCCTGGGTGATCGGAGAATCGACTCCGGCGAACACCGCTATGCCTCCAGCAATTTCTTCGATCGCCACGGAATGTTCCGGGTGAAAGCGCCGACAGGCTTCGGCGCATTCGCGCCCGGCATTCGCTTCGGCCATTTCCACGCGGCGCGCTAAATCCAAGTCAATAAAACGCATTGTTGAATCTCCTGTGCGCGACTGTGCGCGCGGTTAAACGAGAGAGGGCGAATTTAGAGCGCTTGCTTGGCGAAGTCGCAGGATTTAGGAATGCGCCGAGCCGCCGGGACTAGCGCTACGGGCGGGGCGAGCCGGAGACAGTCCTATCCTTCGCATACATACCGCAGAGCATAGGCGCCTCCAGAGCAGAGATGTGGTCCGCGGCAGAACCGCGAGCCTTCGCGATTCTAGCGCACCTGTGGCGCGAGTCAAAACAATTCAGGGGTGATAGAATCCTGCATCTGCCGCAAAATTGATGAACAACGATTATCCTGCGGATTGGTGCGAGGAGAGGGCTGGGTGAGCGGAACGAAAATCGAAACGCGCGTGGATGAGAAGTCGGCGGAGTTCGAGAAGAACAGCAGGCTGATGGCGGACCGCCTGACGGAAATAAAAAACGAAGAACAGCACATCCGTCAGGGTGGCGGCGCGAAAGCGACCGAGGCGCAGCATAAAAAGAATCGCCTGACGGCGCGGGAACGCATCGCGAAGCTGATGGATGCGAAAACGGAATTTTTCGAGCTGGGACTTTACGCCGCGCACGATATGTACCAGGAATGGGGCGGCGCGCCGGCGGCCGGAACGATCACGGGGCTGGCGCGCGTCTCCGGGCGGCAGGTGATGATCATCGCGAATGATGCGACGGTGAAAGCCGGGGCGTTTTTTCCGATGACTGCAAAGAAAGTGATCCGCGCGCAAAACATCGCGATTGAAAATCATATCCCCACCATCTACCTGGTAGATTCCGCGGGAGTTTTCCTGCCGCTGCAGGAGGACGTGTTCCCCGATACCGACGATTTCGGGCGCGTCTTCCGCAATAATGCTGTGATGAGCGCGAGGGGCATCCCGCAGATCACCGCGATCATGGGCATGTGCGTCGCGGGCGGCGCCTATTTGCCGGTAATGTGCGACAAGATTTTGATGACCGAAGGCAGCGGATTATTTCTGGCAGGGCCGGCCCTGGTGCAGGCCGCGATCGGGCAGAAAACTTCGGCGGAAGAATTGGGCGGGGCGCAGATGCACGCGCAAATCAGCGGCACGATTGATTTTCGCGAGGCAGATGACCCCGCGTGTATCAAGCGCTTGCGTGCGCTGGTGGATAAGATGGGCCACGCGGCGAGGGGGCCGTTCGATCACAAGACTGCGGCGGCACCGGCGTACGCCGAAGAGGGAATCTATGGCGTTTTCTCGGCGAGCCCTGGAAAGCAGTACGACATGCACGAAATCATCGCGCGCATTGTGGACCGCAGTGAGTTCGAGGAATATCGTGCGGAGTATGGGCAGACTCTGCTGTGCGGCTACGCGCGCATTGGCGGATGGGCCGTTGGGATTGTGGCGAATCAGAAGAAGAACGTGAGCACTGTGGCGCCGGGAACGGGCGAGAAGCGGATTGAGTTTGGCGGAGTGATTTACAACGAGTCGGCGGACAAGGCGGCGCGATTTATTCTGGACTGCAATCAGAATTTGCTGCCGCTGATTTTTCTGCACGACGTGAACGGATTTATGGTGGGCAAGGAGGCGGAGTGGAGCGGAATTATCCGCGCCGGCGCCAAGATGGTGAACGCGGTAGCCAATAGCGTGGTGCCGAAGATCGCGGTGATTTGCGGCGGCAGCTTCGGCGCGGGACATTACGCGATGTGCGGCAAGGCTTATGATCCGCGGTTTGTGTTTGCCTGGCCGACGGCGCGTTATGCGGTGATGAGCGGCGATTCGGCGGCGGGCACGCTGGTGGAAATCAAGATCAAGCAGCTGGAGCGCGAGGGCAAAAAACTGAGCGACGCGGAGAAAAAGGAATTGCACGAATCGATTCGCAAAACCTACGAGAGTCAGACCGATCCGCGATATGCTGCCGCGCGGCTATGGGTGGACGCAATCATCGATCCAGCCCACACGCGCGGGGCATTGATGGAGGCGCTCGAGGCAGCTGCGTTGAATCCCAACGTGGCTGAATTCAAGACGGGCGTCTTGCAGACGTGAATTGAGGGTTGAAAGTTCACAGTTAAAGGTTGAAAGTGAACAAGAACCGGCCGTCAGTCGGGAAGTTTCAGGCAGTCCTGATCAGACGATTATGAACGAGCCACGCAGCGGCGGGTACGCAATGTTTGGGGTGACGATGTTGTTGTGTTTGCCGGCGGCGCTCTCTGTGTTCGTTTCGGCGCAGATTACGGGAAATGCGTACCACAGTTCGGCGCTGTGGTTTATGTACCAAGTGTCGCAGTATATCGGCGTGATCGGAATTGTCGTGGCCGCGTCGCTCACGGTCGTCAAGGCGAGCGACGGCAAAAGTTCGCGCATCGCCGTGATGTTGATGGGGTTTTCGGTGCTGTTGTCGGTTTTTTTGTTGTGGTACGCAGTGCACATTTACCGCAGCCCGTGGTTCTGAAAACTTATGGCCAATGAAGTGACGATTGTGGAATGCCCGCGCGACGCATGGCAAGGATTGCGCGAGGTGATTCCCACCGAAGAAAAGGCTGAGTATCTGAGCCGCCTGATCGCGCTGGGATTTCGCCACATTGATGCGGTGAGTTTCGTTTCGCCGAAGCATGTGCCGCAAATGGCGGATAGCGAAGCGGTGATGTCGCGGCTGAGCCAGTTGAAAGCGCCAGGCGGCGAGCCGGTGGAAATTATCGGAATCGTGGTGAACGCGCAGGGGCTGGAGCGCGCGCTCGCGACTCCAGGAGTGACGACCGTCGGTTACCCTTATTCTATTTCGGCATACTTCCGGCGCGCGAATGCGAATATGTCGCGAGCGGAATCGCGCGAGCTGGTGGAAAAGCTGCAGCGTGACACGCGCGCGGCCGGCAAGAACCTAGTGATTTATGTTTCCATGGCGTTCGGAAATCCTTACGAGGAGCCTTGGGGGGCGGAAATCGTGGAGGAGACGCTGGTTTGGCTGAAGGATTTGGGCGTGCGCACGGTTTCGCTGGCGGATACGGTGGGGACAGCGTCGCCCGAAGAGGTGGCACAACTTTATCAGGCGGTGAAGGGTTGCGTCGCGGGAGTTGAGGTTGGGGTGCATCTGCACAGCCGGCCGGATCGCGCGGCGGAAAAGATTTTGGCGGCGTATGAGGCGGGTTGCCGGAGATTTGACGGGGCGTTGACCGGGATGGGCGGATGTCCGTTTGCTGGGGATGAGTTGGTTGGGAATATTCCGACCGAAGCAGTGCTGACGACCTTGGCATCGCGCGGAGTTTCTACCGGGATTGATACGAAGTCGCTGGCCCTGGCCTGCGCCATGACTGCGCTGTTGCGGGAGAGATACTCGCGCGCAGTTGATTCGGCGGAAGAGGCGCCGACGGGTAAGCCGAATTAGCGGCGATGCGCGAGTATCATACCGCAGCGACGCAGAGGGCGCAGAGAAAGGCGAAAAACAAAGCGACGGCGGGAGAGATCCTTCTCCCGGCCTGAAACAAAGGCGCCGGCTTCAGGATGACGATACTCGTCGCACCATCCGAGAAAAACAAATGATGAGCAAGCCAGAAACATCTGACCAGGCCAGTTACGCGACATTGAAATATGAGAAGGATGGCGCGATCGCGACGGTCACGCTGAACCGGCCGGACAAGCGCAACGCCCTCTCCAGCACGATGATTGACGAATTGCTGGGCGCGCTGAACGTTGCGGACAACGACGGCGCGGTGCGCGTGGTGATTCTTACGGGCGCGGGCAAGGCGTTTTGTTCAGGGATGGACCTGGAGACTTTACAGTCCATCGCGAACCAGACGGGTGCGCAAAATCTGGCGGATTCGCGGCAGATGGCGCGCATGTTTCACCGCATATATAGTTTTCCGAAGCCGCTGATTACGGCGGTGAACGGCGCGGCGGTCGCAGGCGGCTGCGGAATCGCGACGTTTTCAGATATCACGCTGGCAGTGCCGGAAGCGAAGTTCGGTTACACCGAAGTGCGCATCGGATTTATTCCGGCGCTGGTTTCGGTGCTGCTGCGGCGGCAGATTGGCGAAAAACACGCGCGCGAGTTGCTGCTAACGGGCACAATTATCGATGCGGCGGAGGCGTTCCGGCTGGGGATGGTGACCGAGATCGTCGCTGCGGCGGATTTGCTGAAGCGGGCACACGAAGTGGCGGCGAAATTCCTGGAAGCGAGCCCTACGAGCCTGCGCCGCACCAAGCGACTGCTGCTGCAATATGACGACAAGGAAGTAACGCAAGAAATCGAAATGGCTACACAGGAAAACGCGGCGATTCGCGCCACCGAGGATTTTCGCGAAGGGCTGGCTTCGTTTCTGGAAAAGCGGCATCCGAAATGGACCGGACAGTGAGACGGTGATACCCCACGAACAGAATCTTTCCAGCATCCAGGCAAAAGCGGATCCCTCTCTGCGTCCCGCAGTCGCGCGACGCGAGGGAAAAAACGCGGCACTTCGTTCGGGATGACACGTGACTTGATGCGGAGTGACAAATTCCAAAATAGTATGGAATACGCAGAAACTACAATTCGGGTGCGTTATGCGGAGACGGACCAGATGGGAGTGGTGTATCACGGAAACTACTTCACGTGGTTTGAAGTAGGCCGCGTGGATTTTTGCCGCCAGTTGGGCTTCGAGTACAAGAACATGGAAGCCGAGGATGACAGCTACATTGTGGTAGCCGATGCGCACTGCCGCTTCAAACGTCCGGCGCGATTTGACGATTTGCTCGTGGTGCGCACCAAGGTGCTGGCGTCGCAGCGTCGCACTGTGAAGTTCGGCTACGAAATTGTGCATCAGGAATCGCGCGAAGTGCTGGCTACCGGAGACACGCTGCACGTCTTCTGCGACAGGCAGGGGCGCCCGAAATCGCTGCCGGAAAAATATCGCAAGTACTTCCCTGCCCTGAAAGACGGCGGTCAATCGCGCGAGCGGAAACACGCACACTCATGAGCGCAATTCGGATCGACGGCGAACATCTCGATTTTGCGCAGCTCGATCGCGTGGTTTTCGACGGCGCTACGGCGGAGCTGGCTCCGCAGGCTCGCACGCGCATGCTGGCATCGCGCGCGGTGATTGAGCGGCTGATCGCGTCGGACCAGGCCGTGTACGGCGTGAACACCGGGTTCGGAAGAATGGCTTCGGTGCGGATTTCGCGCGAGCAGATTGGCGAGCTGCAAGTGAATTTGGTGCGCAGCCACGCCTGCGGCGTGGGCACGGCGTTGACCGAGCACGAAACGCGCGCCATGTTGCTGCTGCGCGCGAACGCGATCGCCAAGGGTTTTTCGGGCGTGCGTCCGATCGTGGCGGAAACTCTTTGCGCGATGCTGAATTCGGGCGTGCATCCGGTGATCCCGTCGCAAGGATCGGTGGGCGCGTCGGGAGACCTGGCGCCGCTGGCGCACCTGGCGCAGGTCGCGATTGGCGAAGGGGAAGCGATTTTGCGAGGCCGCACACTTTCCGGCGGCGACGCGATGCGCACTGCCGGAATCGCGCCTTTACAGCTGGAAGCGAAGGAAGGTCTGGCCCTGCTGAACGGCACGCAAGCGATGCTGGCGCTGCTTGCGTTGGGATTACGCGAAGCCGAAATTGCAGTGGATACCGCGGACGTCGCAGCGGCGCTGTCGCTCGATGCGTTGCGCGGCAGCCCTGCGGCATTCGACGAACGCATCGCGGCGGCGCGGCCTTATGCGGGACACGCTACCACGGCGCGAAATCTGCGCACGCTGAATGAAGGCAGCGCGATCCGCGATTCGCATCGCGCGGCGGAGAAGGACAAGCGCGTGCAGGATGCTTACAGTTTGCGCTGCACGCCGCAGGTGCATGGAGCAGTGCGCGACACGCTCACGCAAGTCCGCGCGACGCTCGGTGTGGAACTGAACAGCGCGACGGATAATCCTTTGGTGTTTGTTAACGCAGGTGCAACTTCCGGGGAAGTGATCAGCGGCGGAAATTTTCACGGGCAGCCGCTGGCGATGGCAGCCGATCAACTGGCGGTGGCGCTGGCAACACTGGCGGGAATTTCCGAGCGGCGCATCGAGCAGATGACTAATCCGCAGACGAGTTTGCTCCCGGCGTTTCTGGTGCGCGCGGCGGGTCTGAATTCCGGATTCATGATCCTGCAGGTTGCAGCGGCGGCGCTCGCGAGTGAAATGAAGACGCAGGCCACGCCGCATTCCGTGGATTCGATTCCGACGTCCGCCAATCAGGAAGATTACGTTTCGATGGGGATGGGAGCCGCGCGCAGAATTCAGCCGATGCTGGGGAATCTGCGGAACGTGCTGGCGATTGAACTCCTCGCTGCTTGCCAGGGAATTGATTTGCTGGCGCCGCTGCATACTGGCTCGCAAGCCGCGAAGGCGCAGGCGATCGTGCGCGCAGCATCGAAAATGATGGAAGCAGACCGTTCCCTTGCGCCGGATATTCGCGCGGTCGAGCGAGGCATCGCCGCGGGCGCCTTCAGCGATATTCTGCACTGAACGCGGCGCGAAGCGTGCTCAGGAAAAAGCAACCGCGATCGGAACGCCGTGGTCGTTGTGCCGAGCGCCGAACGCGGCCAGTTGGATCCGACAGCTGCTAGACTTGCTTACTTTTTCTCGCCGCCGTTCTTGGCGTCTTCCGCTACTTTGGGCGCGGCTTCGCGTGGCTCGCTGCTTTTCCTGCCGCGCTGATGCTGACGGTGTCCTGCGGCGTTACTTTCGTTACTTTCGTGACGTTCGCTGCTGGTTTCGCAGCCGGGGCTTCATGCTTGTGCGGCTGCCGGGTTCTTTAGAGATTAGCCAGCCGCGCGGCAATAAATTCGCGTGTAGTCGAAATTCTGCTGATCCAACGGAGATACGGCGTTCTTGGGAGCGAAATGGCAACAGTTACGCGAGAGCTTGAAACAGGAATGTACCGAAACGGTAGCCCACGGCGTAGCTGAACGGTGGCACTCCCATCGAATAATGTCCGCACGGGAGCGAAAGGCTTTCGAACGCGACGCCATCGCGGCGGATCGCGGTGACGAATTCGTTGGTCAGCTCGTTGGGGAAGGTTGGATCGTAGCGGCCGCTGATTGCCAGGATTTTTTTGCGCGTTCCGTGCAGACGGTGAATATAGGGATACGGACTGATCGGCGAAAAGTAGCGGCGTACTTCGTCGAGCGAAATTTCGTGATGCAGGGTTTGCCAGACGTTCGAAGTGGTAAGGCCAGCGGCGACCACGTCGCCAAAATATGTGGAGACGTGCAGGAATGCACCGGCGCGCAGAGCGGGTTCGTGCGCGAAGGTGAGAAATGCCAGGCAAGAGCCGATGCTGGTACCGAGAATGCCGAGGCGGTCGTAGCCTTGCTGTTCGAGCCAGCGCAGAGTGCGGCGCGCATCCAGCACCGCCTGGCGATTGGCTTGCAGCGTGAGTCCAATGTTGGCACTCACCATTCGGTCCGCGCGCGGATGGCCGGGGATGGCGCGCCGATCGTGATACGGCAAGCTGAGCTTCACGGCGGTGATGCCCAGTTTGTTGAGCCAGCGGCAGACGTTCTGCTGCTCTTCCCATCGGCAATTCCATTGCGCGAGCACGACCGCGGCCGGCCCGCTGCGGCGCGCCTGAAACAATTGCCCGTGCACGCGGTTGTTTTCCGCCCAGGGGGACTCGAGGGCGCTGGTGAAGGTTAGGACGTTGTCTTTTAGTGCGTAATCGTCGGCTGGGGTGGTGGCGAACCATTCCTCACTATGCGCCACGGTCTCGCGCGCGAAATTTTCCAGCCAGCCGCGCGGGTCGTGTTCGTCCGCCGAGCCGCCGATGTGTTCGAGGCCCCAGGCAAACGGCAGGACGCGGCGGTCCGGTTCCTGCGCGAAGCGCATCTGTTCGTAAGCGAAGACCCTCTGTGCCAGCCAGGACATGAGATGTAAACCATCGAATATAGCTTATCGCGAGGCGTGGTTTCAAACGGCGAGGGCACTGCAAACCCGTTCTAGGCCCCGGTAAATCCCCGAATCGGAAAGCTGAAACGCCACTTCTGATGTGCGGTCGGGAGAGCCGCTCTCTGTCGACCCAAATAGCCTTGTTGGAGTCCCCTCGCGCAATTAAGATAGCTCGGTCTATTCCGGATGAGGTGAGCCATGAGACGATATGCAGGAATGATGATCGCGGTGGTGGGAGTGTTGCTGGCAGCGCAAACGCTTGCCGCGCAGGAATGGTCACAGGCTTGGGCGCGGGAGCGGATCGAAAAATCGCCGCGTCACAGCGAGTGGGTCACGGTAAAACACGATGGCCGCAGCGTGGAGACGCTGGTGGTCTACCCCGAATCGAAAGACAGGCGTCCCGTGGTGCTGGTGATTCACGAAATCTTCGGACTGAGCGACTGGGCGCAGGAACTTGCAGACGAAGTGGCCGCGGCGGGTTACATCGCCGTCGCGCCAGACCTGCTGAGCGGCATGGCGCCCAATGGCGGCCGTACCAAAGACTTCCCGTCGGGCGTCACCGAAGCTGTCAGCAAGTTGAATCCCGACCAGGTGACGGCGGACCTGAACGCCGCAGCGGACTACGGCCTGAAGCTGCCTGCCGCGAACGGCAAACTGTACGTCGTAGGATTCTGCTGGGGCGGGGGGCAGAGCTTCCGCTTCGCGACAAACCGCGCCGATCTTTCCGCAGCTTTTGTCTTCTACGGTGCGCCGCCCAGTGCGGAGGCAATGGCGCGCATCAAGGCACCCGTCTATGGCTTCTACGCCGGCAACGACGCGCGCATTGACGCCACAATTCCGGACACAGTCTCCGCAATGAAAGCGGCGGGCAAAACTTACGACCCTGTGACCTATGACGGCGCGGGGCACGGTTTCATGCGCGCCGGCGAAGCGCCCGATGCCAGCGACGCCAACAGGAAGGCCCGCGATGACGCGTGGAAACGCTGGAAAAGCCTGCTCGCTCCGTGATCTCTTCCAAGAAATGCCTTCGGCACGGCGCGAAAAAGCTTGCCATCGCCAGGCCACAAGAGTAAACAAACAGCGCCAATGTCCAGCGACACTTCGATTCCTGCGCTCTCTCTGAATCTCCACATTTATGCTTGGGAAGAGGCGACCGTGGTACGTTGCACCGGCCGCCTCACCGCCGAAACTTCGCCGCACTTGAAGACCGAAGTGAAGGCCCTGCTGCCGCACAAACGACGGTTGATTCTTGATCTCAGCGAGCTTGGGTACATGGATAGTTCCGGCCTCGGCACGCTGGTGGGGCTTTACATTTCGGCGAAGGGCGCGAAATGCGAATTGCAATTGTATAATTTGAGCCCGCGCATCCGCGAGCTCCTCAGCATCACAAACGTTCTCTCCGTTTTCGAAACCTGCGGCCGCACCGGCATGCGCTTGCCCTGAGCCGCTTGTATTGTCGAATGATGAAGTCCCTAGCGAGCGACAATTGAACCGACCGACAGGGCTTGCTTTCCCCGCCGGACTGAATCTGCACCTGCACCTGCTCGCGAGTACCCGGCGAAAGCGGTGAGCGAAGGGCGCGCGGGGACGCGAGTTCACCGTAAGGGCGAATTGAGTCTCTTCGCGTCTTGCCTGGTGATTAAAGCGACACGTCCGGCAACGCGACTCGCCCTGACCGGGGCGGGAAAGCCGTTACTCCGGTTGGATCGTCGCGATTCGGCCGAGATGGACAGCTGAGTCCTCCTTGCCTGTTACGATCCGCGCGGGATGCGTCGTTAAAATTGGAAACGAGCGGGGTCCGCGTCGCTCTCGCATTGGTGCTTGCCGCGTTCCTCGTCTTTGCACCAATCGCTGCCGGCCTGCACAGCACAGCAACGTGTGAGGCGCTGTGAAACCGAAAGATTAACAGGGTAACTTTGGATTACCGGACGGCCTGAACGCGCATTCGAGCGGTGCACAGCTGTTCCCGCGTGGCCGGAATGAGAAATGGTCCCGCGCGTACCTGCTCGGACAGGTTTGCGCGGGACCAATCTCTTACGACATTTGTGTTCGGCCGATGCGCTCGGGCGACCCAATCAGCCGATTTCTTCAGCTGATTCGCTGAGCCGATGCCTTCAGCTGATTTGTGCCGCCGACTAGAATTCGCGCTGCGCGGCGTCGGCTTCTTCGGCCAATTGTTTGAGTGTTTGGAAGAAACTCTTGGATTGTCCGGTGAACAGCCCGTCGTTAGTGAGCGATGTGACGGCAGCCTGGGCGCCGGCAAATCTGTCATCGCTGGGGCGAATTACGGCGCAGTGCGGCAAATTCGCGTTGATGAATTCGCAGGGAACGGGAAAGATCAGGCTGGGTTGCACCAGGTTGGCCGGCTTCAGCGGAGGATTATTGAAAAAATCGGGAAATGTGAGGCCGGAGATGGGATCGCTGAACGGCGCCACCGGCTGTTGCACTCCATTACCCGCGAAATCCACCCATTCCAGAAAGTGAGCAATTTCGTCACCACCGATGCCCAGCGTGATTTTCAACACTTCCCTACTTCTGACTTTCTGGCTAAGCGCAGCGTACAGACTCGAGCCGCCCTGTTCAATCATTCCAAAGTGAAACGCCGCTACGTTGGCGATCGCCTGAATGTGATCGTTGCCGAGAAAGTTGGAGTTCGTAGCGCCGTTGAAATCGCTGTTGTTTCGCGGAATCGCCGTGACGTTGTTAAGCGTAATCGCCTGCGGGAACGTCGCGCCGAAGTCCGGATTGGTAGTGCTACGGTAGCGCACGAACCAGCTGGTGTCCACGTTGAGATGCATCAGGTTCGTCAGGCGCTTCATGCCCGATGATCCAGTGGCGGTGCTTCCCGGCAAAGTACGGAACGCGTCCAGGTTCACCGGCTCGGCGCCTTTGGATTCCAGATAGGCGTTGAGAAAGGCCGCATGGCTGGCTTCGTCCAGCGTGTTGCTGGTGATGTATTGCGGGCCGTCGCCATCGAGATTGGACAGCGCAATCTGATAATTGTTCATGGCCTGATTTTGATCTACTTCGATAGGAGGATTGTCGCCAATGCCGCCTAGTTCTGCATACTGAACCCACAGATCCGTTTCCAGAATTTCGGCAGCAGCCAGGAAACGCAGAATTGCCGCGTCTCCCCGGGTAAGCCTTTCGTTGTCGCCCTCGCCGAATACGGATTTCGCGCCGCCCAGCATTGCCGCACCCATCGTCGCTGCGCCTGCCGCCATCATGCCCTTCGTCAATAGCGACCGGCGATTTACCTTCGCATTCATTAGTCCGTTCGATTTTTCCATGACGCTCCTCGCGTATTGAATTGAAAACCGAAGCCCGAGTGATCACGGTAAGCGCGCGCCGGGCGGAGCTTGTCACGGGCAAATGAAATAATTGTTGCGTTGTTGTCAGATGTTCGTCTCGTGGCCGTGGCCAGTGGGTTGGGCTACGACCACGATGCGGACGTGGTCTACGCCGACGGCGTGCATTCCATCTACGACCGAATACATCCGGGGCCGCGTCTGATCGACTTCCTGTAGTTTTTCCGGCCTCGGACGCGAGCAAGCTTGCCAGTCGCCCACTCTTGTGTTGTTGCAGGAGTGGGCAAACTGGTGGATCGTTTCCCGACCTTCTTTTAGCGTTGCTGATCACCGCTGCGGAGCTGTGTTTAATCCCGACTCTTCACCATTACAATCTCGGTTCGTTCCGGGCGCGAATCGTGGTCTTTGCTGTTCCCTTGGTCGTCTTGGGCTTCTGGAATGCAGGCTAGCACCGGACCGCGGCGGACTGCATTGTCGAGTCGATCGAATTCCCACAACGCTTCCGCCAGGAAACCTCCGCGCGCATAGCCTGCCGCCCGAAAGACGCAGCCATGTTCGCACCAAACCACCAGGCACGTAATCAACAAGAACACGCGATGGATTCCGGAGACGATGCGATCGGCGAAGAGTGGTCGATTGGCGGCGAGGCGCCAAAGCATCGAGGCTTGAAAACGCAAGTGCGCGGCCTCGTCCTGCAGAATTCTGCCGGAGATGGCTTGCAACAGCGGTGATTGAGTGGCCGCGCCGAGAGCACGGTAGTACGGAATGGCGATGATTTCCGCGGAAACCAGGACGCGCAGTGATAATTCCAATCCCGCCAGCACGCGCAGGCGCCGAAAAACCGTGTCCACCCAATGGCTCGAACTCGCAGGGATTCCTTCGCGCTGCATGAATCGCAACAGATAACCGCTGTGGCGCTGCTCTTCTTTCACAAATAGCGCGAGCGCCTCAAGAAAATCCGGGTCGCCGGCGGCGTCTGCGAATTCCCGGCCGCGTTGCAGCAGGCGCCTGCCACTGGAGCCTTCGCCCAGCTGAAACTGCTGGATGGAACTTTGAATACAGCGCGATTCCTCGTGGCTGAGCGTGGTGGGATCGATCCAAGGCAGGCGGTCCGCCGCGATGGCAGCGGCGAGGAAGTGGCGGCGCCAGGATGCGGATTCCGCTGTGGCCAAATCGTTGGACGCAGGCATAGAGTAGCCTCCTGAGAAGTACTTTACTATACAAAGTACTTTAGATCCAGCAAAAACCGCCCTTGGGAGGCCTGCCAGGGCGGACGCGCGCGCAGAGCGCTCGTAGCGGCGGTCTTCAAATCGCCATCGGCGAGTGCCTCACCGCCGCTGGCGCACTTAAGTGCGCCGCTAAAACTGCAAAGCCCAACGCGCCTCGCTATGCTCCGCCGCGTTAGCAGTCGGGCACGATACTCAAGCCCATGCTTGAGGCCCGCCGAGCGTTCGGGCAGAATTGACATGTGGCGTTATCTACCTTCATCGGGCTTTTTGTCTTTCTGTTCGGCCTGATCATCGGCAGTTTTTTGAACGTGTGCATTCTGCGCATCCCGTCGGGCAAGTCCATCGTGCTGCCGGCGTCGGCGTGCCCGAAATGCGGTGAGCCGATTCGCCCCTACGACAATATTCCAGTGCTGAGCTATCTGCTGCTGGGCGGAAAGTGCCGCGGCTGCAAAACAAAAATCTCGTGGATGTATCCGCTGGTGGAATTGTTGACCGGCCTGCTGTTTCTCGGCTGCTTCTACGCTTTCGGAATCAGTGTCGAGACCGGAAAGTGGGCCTCCTTCTCAGCGATCATGGTGGTGCTGGTGTTCACCGACCTGCGCGAACGCATTTTGCCGGACGTGGTGAACTTCACCGGCCTCGCGATCGGCCTGCTATTCAGTTTGTTCACCAGGCCGACGGACGGTACGGCCTTGTGGATCGCGAATCATTTGTTCGACTACCCTCCCCCGGCGCCGCTCCTTTCGCTGCTGGACGCGATTCTGGGCGCGGCGGTGGGCGGCGGCCTGCTATGGGTGGTGTCCGAAGCGTATTTCAAATTGCGCGGGCGTGAAGGCATGGGCCTGGGCGATGTGAAAATGATGCTGATGGCCGGCGCGTTTCTGGGCGCGAAGCGTACGCTGCTGACGATTCTGGCCGGCTCGCTGCTGGGCAGCGTGCTGGGCGTGGCGATAATTCTGGCGCGCCGCAAGGACGCGGATTACGAATTGCCGTTTGGTACATTTTTGGGCGCCGGGGCGCTGCTGGTGGTTTTCTTCGGCACGCCGCTGGTGAATTGGTATCAGTCTTTGCTTATGGTGCGTTGATGAAATTAACGAAATTATTGAAATTCGCGATGACGGCGCCGGTTCATCCGCATTCCGTGGCTGCGCTGCCGTTCAACATGGCTTTCGCGGTGGTGCTCGTGATCGTGCTGTTCGCCGGCATGGTGTTAGCGGCGATGTTGCTGCGCAAATTCATGCGCGACCAGGCGCGCGCGAACAAGGAAGATTGGACCACGCCGAAGACGGACGTCGAGAATCCCTCCGCATTCATGGCTGCATCCATGCAGGGAGTGATCGAAAAACTGCGCATGCAGGAAAAAGAACTGGCGCGGCTGCATTTGCTGGCGCAGGAACGCGCGCAGGAATCCGAGCGGCTCACCGAAGAAGTGACGCGCAACATGCCTACGGGTCTGCTGTTGGTGAATGCCACCGGCGCGATCAGCTCAACGAACCCCGCGGCGGAAGCGGCGCTGGGAATACGCACGCTGCGCTACCGTTCGTACAAGGAAATTTTGGGCGCGGAATCGGAGCTGACGCAAATGCTCACGGCCTGCATCCGCGATGGGAAAACATTTCAGCGCGGCGAGATCGAACACCTCACATCCGAGGGCGCGGTGCGCAATTTGGGCGTCACCATCTCACCGATTTATCGCGCGGCGCGCGCCTCCGGCAAATCCGGCGTGGCGGACAATCTGGCGAATGCTCGAGACCCACACGCGCAGGATATGAAGATCAGCGGCGCTTTGTGCCTGATGAGCGACCTGACGGAATTGACCGCGCTGCAAAAACAGATTCGCTGGAAGGAAAATCTCGCGGCGCTGGGTGAAATGTCCGCCGGCATCGCGCACGAATTCAAGAATTCCCTGGCCACGATTTCCGGCTACGCGCAGATGATTCGCAGCGAGACGACTCCGGGCGATGTGCGCGAATCCTCCGAACGGATTCTGGAACAGACGCGTGCGCTCACCCACGTGGTAACCGAATTCCTGCGTTTCGCCAAACCGCTGGAAATCTGCTATGAGACGGTGCCGATGCAGACGGTGGTCGAGAAAGTCGCCGAGGAACTGCACGAAACCATGCCACAATGCGCGGTCGAGTTCGAAGGCACCTTCCAGGATTTGCCGGGCGACGAAGCGCTGCTGCGCCAAGCCCTGCTGAACCTCGCGCGCAACGGCGCCGAATCCGCGCTGACCACCAGCAAGAGCCCGCGGGTGACGATATCCGGAACCATCGAGGAATTGGGCGGCCGGAAGTGGCAGCGCATTTGCGTCGCGGACGACGGGCCGGGAATTCCAGAGACGGACTTGCCGAAAATCTTCCTGCCTTTTTACACCACCAAATCCGAAGGCACCGGCCTGGGTCTGGCCGTCGTACAGAAAGTGGCGCTGCAGCACGGCGGCAGCATCGAGGGCCGCAACCGCCAGGGCGGCGGAGCCGAGTTTCTGCTGTGGTTACCTTTGCGGCAGGACCCCCTGCCATCCACGGTTGCCACCCGCGCTGCCCGCATCTAAACTCAGAGCAGGCGTTCCACGGTCCTCCGAGGAGGCGTTAGCCCATGCGTAGAGACTTATTGTGTGTCGCTGTCGCGGCATTTCTATTGTTATCGGGCCGCGCATTCGCGTTTCAGAACGCCCAGGGACAGCCCAGTCAGAGTCAGGCGCAACAGCAGCAGACACAGGCTCCCGCTACTCCGGCATCCGCGCCTGCCGCGTCCGCGACGCCACCTGCGGCTCAGGCACCTTCCTCGCAATCCACCACTGTGAGCCTTCCGCCGCAGACAACCGATCCCTTGGTGGCGGCTGCACGCAAGGCGCGGGAGCAGAGAAAAGATCAAGCGGGCGCGAAACCGGCACGAGTGTTCACCAACGACAATATTCCCACCCAAGGGGGCGTCTCCGCCGTGGGCGTGGCTCCCGCTGCGGATAACGCTAACGGAACAGGTGCGGCAGCAGGGGCCACCGCGCCGGCGTCTGACAAAACGACCTCGGCTGCGGGCGAATCTGCCTGGCGCGAACGTTTTGCACACCTGCGCAAAAAATTGGAGCAGGACCAGGCCGATCTGGACCTGATGCAGCGCGAATTGGGCGTGCTGGACGTGCAGTATTACAACGATCCGGTGAAAAGCATGCAGCAAGGCTATTCGCGCAGCGACATTAACGAAAAAACCGACAAGATCGAAGCTAAGAAGAAAACGATCGAAGCCGATGAGCAGGCCATCACCGACGCCGAAGAGGAATTACAGCGGGCCGGCGGCGATCCCGGCTGGGCGCGCTAGAAATTTCGCTTCATGGAACCGATCCTCCTTGTCGAAGACAAAGCCGAATTGCGGGCGATGCTCCGCAAGGCGCTGGAACGCGCGGGCTACACCGTCGAAGAAGCCCCGGATGGAAATTCAGCCATCGAGAGAGTGCGCAGGCGGCGCTATCTGCTGGTTCTCTCCGATTTAAAACTTCCCGGAAGTTCTGGTCTAGACGTCCTGCGCGAATCACGGAAAGTGGAAGCCACTTTGCCGGTGATTTTGATGACCGCCTACGGCTCGGTGGAAGAAGCCGTCACTGCGATGAAGGACGGCGCGTTCGATTTCATCCAGAAGCCGGTAGACCTGGACCACTTGAAACTGCTTTTGCAACGCGCGGCGCAGCAGCAGGAACTGTTACGTGAGAATTTATTGTTGCGCGAGGAATATGCGGTGCGCTACGGCTTTCCGCGCATCGTCGGCGAGCATCCCGCCATGAAAGATGCCAGCTCGATGACCCAGCGCGTGGCCGCGACGGATTCCACGGTGCTGTTGCTCGGCGAAAGCGGCACGGGCAAGGAAGTTTTTGCGCGCGCCATTCATCATTTGAGCCCGCGCGCGGATCATCCGTTTGTGGCGCTGAATTGCGCGGCGATTCCTGAAGGGCTCGTGGAGAACGAGCTTTTCGGCCACGAGCGCGGAGCTTATACCGGGGCCGGCGCGCGAAAAATCGGCAAATTGGAACTGGCGCATCGCGGGACTTTATTTCTAGATGAGATTGGCGAGCTGCCCATGGCCATTCAAAGCAAGCTGTTGCGCGTGCTGGAAGAAAAACGCTTCGAGCGCGTGGGCGGCACGCAAGAAATTGAAGTGAACGTGCGTATCTTGACGGCGACGAACAAGGATTTGCGCGCGGCCGTCGCGGACAAAACGTTTCGTGAGGACCTTTTCTTCCGCATTTCCGCCGTACCCATCACCATTCCGCCTTTGCGCGAGCGCGGCGATGACGTCCTCCTGCTAGCCGAATATTTTCTGGAGAAGTTCCGGCGCGAGTTTCGCAAACCCGACCTGCAACTGGGCAAGCAGACCCGCGCTCGCCTGCTCACCTATTCGTGGCCGGGTAATGTACGCGAATTGCAGAATGCCATCGAGCGCGCCGCGATTCTGGCGAATGGCCCGGAAATCAACGAGAGCGCGCTGCAGCTGCCGGAGTCCAAGCCCACGGTCGAGGAATTACCCGGTGGCATGCTGGCCGAGCAATTTCTGTGGGAAGGCCCGCTTGAGGAAGTCTCGCAACGCGCCGTGCAACACGTGGAACGCTTCAAGATCCAAGATGCCCTGCGCGACGCGAAATGGAATAAGACCCGCGCCGCCGAAAAGCTCGGCGTCTCCTACAAAACCCTGCTCAATAAAATCCGCGTCCTCGGCCTGGAGAATTAAACCGCCTCGCGCTTAATCTCGGTACTTCACCGAACATCCATACGGCCGCGTCGCGGCGATTTTCACTGGCTTTCCGGCCATGGATTCCTCTAGCGCGAGGCTTACGTAATTCGTCGCGCCTTGCACGTCTTGCAAGTCGGTAGTTGGCTTGTCGTCAATTGCGCCGCTGTAAATCACTACGCCTTGCGGATTGATTACTACCATCTGGGGCGAAGTTTTCGCGTCATACGAGTGGCCGATGTCGCCGCTCGGGTCCAGCAGCGCGGCAGTTGGCGCGGCCTGCTCTTTCGTCAGGTAGTCGTTCTCTTCGCTTGCTGTTACGTAGCCTTGCTTGCCTGGCGCGGAAGAAAGAATGGTGAACCAGACCACCCCCTGGCTGGTCCAATGTTTTTGCAGGCGCTGCATATTCCCGCTGTTGTAATGTTTGCCGACGTACGGACAGCCGTTGTTGTGCCATTCGAGAACCACATATTTTCCGCGATAGTCGGCAAGGCGCACGGTTTTGCCGTTGCTCGCTGTCGCGGTGAATTCCGGCGCCGCGTCCCCCACTTTCGCGGCCGCAATCAGCAGCGGCACCGCGCACAACATCACCGCACCTAGAATGCGGTACAAATGCGAGCGTTTCATTCTACTGTTCCCTCCTTCGAGGAATCTGCCTGATTCGTTCCGTTGCCGGCGTCGCTGCGCGCGGCCACGGCTTTTCTGATCGGCACATCAATTATGTAACCGCGATCGCCTTGCAGCACCAGCACGCCCTTCAGCTGCTGGATCGGCTGCAGCAGCTGATCGGATTTTCGCAGCGTCAGCTGGAAGCCGCCGGGCACCGCCGCAAATTGCTGCGGCGCGGCGTCCTTCACTTGCGACTCGGCGAGCGGAAAGAAATTCGCCTGCGTGACTTGCCGGCCAGTTTTCACGGTGAGCACGATTACATCACCCGCATCGGAACCGCTGACCCGCCAGCTTGCCGGTGCCGGCTGCGGCAGCGCCTTACGCGCGGCTGCGAACCAATCCGCAGCGCGCGCATCGGGCAGCGGCGGCTGCGATCTCACGGGTAGCGTCAGCGAAAGCTGCGCCTTGCCCGGGATGCACATTTCGCGGCAGACCAGCACTTTCACCTCAGCGCCGAGCTGCGCGAGCCCTTGCGTCGCCAACGGGGCCTCAGCATGCATCGGCACGACCAGCATCACATCGTCTTCGTAACCAAAATCCACAATCGTGGAAGTACCCAACCGCCGCGGCGTCGGCCATTCAACTTCACCAACCGTAACTCCCGCGGGCAACTGCCACTTCACGCGAGGCGGCTCGCCCGAATCGCCAGGATTCACCCAGTAAACGTGCCAGCCCTTCTCTAGCTGGAAACGCAAGCCGAGATGGATGGTGTGGCCCGCGGCGATCCATTGATTCTCGGCGACGAGTTCGAGCGTGCCGTGCGGTATCGGCGTGCCGTCAGCCCGCGCAATTGCCACGCACAGCAGCAAAGCGGCTCCCAGCGCGAGAGCATGCCAACCACCGAAGCTTGAACAGCGCCGCCCCATGTACCTTTTGACGTACGAGCGAGCCAACCCGCTTCATTTCATGTGATGGCGCGCGCGTTTCATTGGTTTCCTGAATCGCGCCACGAGGTTGAGTGTTTCGCTGTACTCGCCGCGCGGTACCGCTCTTCAGTCTTTCGGCAAGCGCGCGGTATGCAGCACGACGCTGCGAAAATTCCAAGAGGTAGTCTGCACGGCGGTGAATCCGACCTTCTCCATCAGGGCAGTGATCTCCTTCGGCACCAGAAAGCGCGCAACCGAACCGGGCAAATACGTGTAGGCCTCGCTGTTGCCGGAAATCGCCGCACCCACGTGCGGCAAGACCTTTCGGAAATAAAACCGGAACAATCCAGCCATGGCTCCCGAGCCAGGCTCGGAAAATTCCAGGATGCCCACTTCCCCGCCGGGCTTCAGCACGCGCGCGATTTCCTTAAACCCGCGCTCATAGTTCACCAGATTACGAAAACCGAAAGCGCTGGTCACCAGATCGAACGACGCATCCGCAAACGGCAAGTGCAAAGCATCAGCGGTGGCGAACACAGTCGAACGCGAACGCTTGACGGCCTTGCGGCGAGCGCGTTCTAGCATGGGCTGCGCGAAATCGCTACCGATCAGCGGGAAGCGGTGCGCGCCGCGGTCGCGAATCTCATGCACGCGGACTTGCTCCATCTCAAACGTCAAGTCGCCGGTGCCGCAGCACAAATCCAGCACGCGTGCGTCGGTGCGCCGCAACACGCGGCGGAATTTTCGCGCGGTGCGTCGGCGCCACACCTTGTCCAGAGAGAAGGACAGGGCGTGATTCAGAAAATCGTAGCGCGGCGCGATGCGGCTGAACATTTCGCGCACGCGCGCCGATGCTTCGCCTTCCGTGCGTGTGCCCGTAGGCCGTGTTCCCGGCAATTTCGGCGGCTTTCCAGTTTCTACTGTCATGCGACGTGCTTGTGCCTCAGGTTTTCGCCCGCGCGGAGAGGGCTGGCAATTCCGCGAAGGTGCGGGACACCAGATTCCAGGGAAGGTCGATGCCCCATTGCACTTTACCGAGACGGCCCGGCAGCACCCAGAGCACGCGTCCGCCACGTGCTTTCTTATCACCTGCGAGGATCGGACGCAATTGCGCAGCGTGAATTCCCGCAAGGGACGGCAGCGGGCCCACGCTGCCGATCAGCCGCATCATGCGCGTCGCCTCGCTGTCCCGCAACCGCTCGGTAGCCACGCTAAATAAAGTTACCGCGAGCATGCCCCAGGCGATGGCTTCGCCATGCAGGAAGCGGCGATAGCGCGTGGCGGCTTCGAGGGCGTGGCCCAACGTGTGTCCGAAATTCAGAATATGGCGCAGGCCGCCTTCGCGTTCGTCGCGCGCGACTACGTCGGCTTTGATGCGAATGCAGCGCGTGATGACCCACTCGAGCGCTTTGGCATCGCGCCTCAGCAGCGCGAGCATGTGGCGCTCCAGATAAGCGAAAAGCTCCGGGTCGGCGATGATGCCGTACTTCACCACTTCGTACAGGCCGGAGCGGTATTCGCGGTGCGGCAGCGTGAGCAGAACTTTTGGATCTGCGAGCACCAGCTTCGGCGGATAGAATGCGCCAACGAGATTTTTTCCTTCCGGGAGATTCACGCCGGTCTTTCCGCCGATGGAACTGTCCACTTGCGCCACCAGCGTCGTGGGCACATGCACCAGCCGCACGCCGCGCAAATAACTGGCCGCTGCGAAACCGGCCACGTCGCCGACGACTCCGCCGCCCAGCGCTACAATTGTGGCCTTGCGATCGGCGCCGGCCAGCACAAGCCGGCGCGTGAGTTGTTCGATCGTGGCGAGATCCTTCGCAGATTCCCTGTCGTCGAAAAGCATCGCGCGTACCGGCACGCGCGGCCGCCTGCCGAGCGCGCGCAGCAGCGGCCGGCCCCAGTGTTCCCAGACGCGCGGTGAGGAGAGCACGTAGGTGCCCGTCGTTTCGCCCAACCGCGTCACTGCCGCGCCGGCGCGCGCAAAAACACCCGGCGCGCATTGCACCTGATAGGCGCCGCCGGATGAACTGATGCGAATGGTAGGCATTGGTGAACTAAAGAAATGTAGCACAGGTGAGCGGCGGAACCCGCCAATCAGGAGATTGGCCTCCCCGGGGACCCTGCGCTAGTGAAATTTATTCTGCAGCTCGTCTACCGATTCCAGAATCACGTAGCCTACAATCGCGACGCTCCGCGGGCTCACTTTATCCAACGTGTCCTGCGGCGTGTGCCAGTAACCGGCGGCGATGTAGTCATTCAAATCAATAATGTCCAGCGCCGGAACGCCGCGCGCGAGAAAGGGGTCGTGATCGTCGCTGGTGGTCGTCTCTTCGGAAACAAAAATATCTTTGTAGCCCAGCTGCGCTGCTTTTTTCCACACCAGATCGTTCAGCCACTTCGGCGAATCGGACTGGCGCAGAATCTTCAGATTGTACTGGCCGATCATGTCCGCCAGCAGCACGGCCTTCACGCGTTTCAGATCTCCGGAAACCGCCATGCGCGCGGCGAGTTCGCGGCTGCCGTAGGTGTGATCGTCATCCTGATCCCAATTCACGAAGGCTTCTTCGCCGTCAAGGAACGCCAACCATACCGAGTTCGGGCCCTTCTTGCTACACAGCTGCCGCCCCATTTCGAGCATCATTCCGGTGGAGGAAGCGCTATCTTCCGCGCCCACAAAATTCTCGACGCTGCTGAGAGTGTCGTAGTGCGTGAGCAGCAGAATAATTCCCTGTCCTGTGCCGGGAGCTTTCCCGACGATGTTTTTCATCGCCACGTTGCCCTTCGGCGTGGACGCGTGGAAGTCGTCCTGGTCCACTTCGCAGCCAGCGGCTTTCAGTTCCGCGATGATGTAGTCTTGCGAATGATGCAGCGCTTCCGAAGCGGGCGGGCGCGGACCGAAGCGGACGAGTTTCGCGACGTGCTCGTATGCTTTCGCGCCGTCGAAGCCGCCGGTTTGGTCGGCGGGTGGCGCAACTTCAGCGAATTTCGGCGCGGCGGCCGACTGACCAGCCCCAGACGCGCCGGCACCCGAACTGGCCGCTGCAGAATTCGGGGAACCGGAAGACGCAGACGACGGCGCATTCGACGCGCCACAGGCCACCACGCCCGACAGCACCGCGACCGCCGACGCCATCCATAATTTGCCGCACACTCCATTGACCAAATTGGCCACGCTATTGCGCCTCCCCACCGCTCACAGCTTGCGCCTGCTTGTTCCTGAGCACCACGTAAGAAACCAGCACTCCCACAAAATACAGTACGATCATCGGCGCCATAAACACCAGCATGGTAGTGGCGTCCGGCGTGGGCGTCACAATCGCCGCCACGATGGTGATGATCAGCATCGCATAGCGAAAATTCTTCAGCAGGAATTTAGGTGTCACGATCCCGAACAGCGACAAAATGAAAATCAGGACCGGCAACTCGAAAATCACGCCCAGCCCCACCAGAATAATCAGGATCAGCTCAAAATATTCGTTGTAATTGATCAGCGGCTTCACCGGCGAGTCCGTCGCGAAGCCCATCAGAAATCCCAAAGTGCGCGGCAGCATGATGAAGTATCCGAACGCAATGCCGCACAGAAACAAAATCATCGAAGAAACAATAAATCCAGACACCGCACGCCGCTCATGCTTGTACAAACCCGGCGCGACGAATAACCACACCTGGTACAACACGAACGGCATCGCCAGCACCACGCCCAGGTACAAACCGATGTTGATGACCAGCGTTAAATATCCAGCCGGCGAAGTGAAATACAGTTTGTCGTCAAAATGCGCCGCGCGCAGCGCCTCTTGCATCGGCTTCACTAGAATCACGATGAAGTGTTTCGAAACCAGCAGTCCGATCCCTGCGCCCACCGCAATTGCCGCCGCGGAATAAATCAGCCGCTTGCGCAGATCGAGCAGGTGCTCGAAAAACGACATGCGCCCGCCGGCGTCTTCTTCGGCAGGCGGCGCGATGGCGGGCTCAGGCGGGACGGGCGCGACCATCGCTCACTTTCTCGGGATCTTCCGTTGCAGCTGCGGGAACGTCAGCAGCAGGAGCTGGTTCGGGTTGCGCACCGGGTGTTATCGAGTGAGTTTCGAATTGCAGCTGCTTGGGATCCGGCAAATCGCGCGCCGCAAACGAATTCGGCGGTTCCGTCGCCACCGTTCCGGGCGCGGGCGGCAGCGCATTCTCCGACGGCGATGCGCCCTCCGAAGACGAGGCTTCGGGTGTCGACACAGGTAACGCGGGAGCGGCCGTGACGCCTCCAATCGTCTGCGTAGGCGGCTCGGCTTCGCGCACACGTCGCAATTCGGCCTCGCGCTCCAATTCGCGCATGTGGCCTTCAAAAGTAGAGCGCAGATCGCCGGTCGCACGGCGGAATTCTCCCATCACTTTACCCAGCGTGCGCGCCAGCTCCGGCAACTTCTCCGGGCCGAACACCATCAGAGCAACGGCGAAGATGATAATCAGGTGTGGGACGCTGAACATGTGGCTTCTTTGGGTGCCAAACGGCAGGGATGCTGATTTTGCCTGCATCTCCCGCGCCGTTTTTGAATCATAGAAGAGGGCCACAGGCGTGTCAAACTGCGCAAAATGGTTGTGCTATACTTGATGGCTGGGGCTTAAGAGAGGACGCATGGAATCAACGGGGTCGTCAAGGCGCGGTGTCGTTCTTCTAGTAGTAGTGCTAGGGATTTCCGCGGTACTGGGCGGCTTGTATGGGCCGTCGGTGCGCGCTACGGCCGCGGGACAGAACGACATGCAGGACTCAGTGAAGAGCTTCACGCACGTCCTCTCCGTGGTGGAGCGCAATTACGCCGAACCTGTGGACACCGATAAGGTGATCTACGACGGCGCAATCCCCGGCATGTTGCGCGTACTCGATCCGCATTCGAATTTCTTTGATCCTAAGCAGTACGCCCTCTTCAAGGAAGAACAGCAAGGAAAATACTATGGCGTGGGCATGACCGTACAGCAGCGCGAAAACCAGACGGTGGTTTTGGCGCCGTTCGTCGGCTCGCCTGCCTACAAGGCCGGGATCCGTCCGGGCGACATTATTCTGAAAGTAGACGGGAAATCCTGCGACGGCCTCACCACCACCGAAGTTGCGGATATGTTGAAGGGCGCGAAGGGCACCGTGGTACACATCTCCCTCGGCCGAGAAGGATGGGAAAAGCCGATCGAAGTGACTGTCACGCGCGACGAGATTCCGCGCCCCGGCGTGGAATATTTCACAATGGTGAAGCCCGGCATCGGTTACGTGCGCGTCTCCACATTCAACGAAACCACGGACAGCGATCTTTCCGAAGCTCTGCGTCAGCTGGACGTTTCCAAGCTCGATGGCTTGATCATTGACCTGCGAAACAACGGCGGCGGTCTGCTCAACCAAGCCGTGGGCATGGCGGACATGTTCCTGGATAAGAACGAAATCGTCGTGTCGCATCGTGGCCGCGCTTCACAGGAGCGCCGTTATTACGCCGTGCGCGGAAATCAGGGCATCGAAGTTCCCGTGATTGTGCTGATCAATGGCCAAAGCGCTTCCGCTTCGGAAATTGTTTCCGGCGCGATTCAGGACCACGACCGCGGCCTGATCGTCGGCGAAGTCAGCTTCGGCAAGGGTCTCGTGCAAACGCAATTCCCGCTCAGCGAAGACACCGCGCTGCTGCTCACCACCGCACGTTACTACACGCCCAGCGGACGGCTGATCCAACGCGATTACAAGAACGTCTCGCTTTACGACTATCACTACAATCCGCAACCGCCCACCAAACCCGAAGTGAAGCTCACCGATAGCGGCCGCCAGGTCTTCGGCGGCGGCGGTATTACACCGGACGACATCGTGGCCGCTCCGAAGCCGGACGATTTCCAGCAGATGCTTTACCGACGCGGCGTTTTCTATTCGCAGCAACAGGGCGTGGGCGACTTCACGCGCTACTATCTGGGCGAGAAGCCTGACATCACCAAAGATTTCGTGGTGAACGACGCCGTCGTCACCGATTTCCGCAAGTATCTGGACAAGCAAAAAATCAAATACACCGATGCGGACATTCAGGCCAACATCGTCTGGCTGAAGTGGCAGATCAAGCGCGAAGTCTTCACTTCCTACTTCGGCTTGAACGACGGCTACAAAGTGGAATTGCAGGACGACGTCCAACTGGAAAAAGCCATTGATCTGATTCCACAGGCCAAGGCCCTCTACCAGAACGCGCGCAAAATCCTGGCCGAACGCGAAGCCGGCCAAGTCAGCCAGCCGCAGTAAGGAACTGGCGGCGACGCGACCGCGCCGATGAGGGCGCCCTTGAAATTGTGAACCGCCCCCACGAAGCGGGGCGCTTCATGCTGCGACCTCGCCCCGCGGGATCAGGGATCGGAGTGCGGCGGCCGGTTTCGGTTGAGCGAATCGGGCGGCCTTGCGCGGACTCGTTGCCATAAGTCAGGCCTTCCCAGCCAGAACCGGCCCTGCGTTCGGCGCATTGCCCGCACCCAGCGAAAATGCAGCGCTGGTAATTGGTCACTATTGCTCGCAACGGCACGCCGCGCTGAAACGGGTCCCCCTTGCCCGCCCGTACGCCGTATTCTTAGTCCAGGTCGCACCAGTCCGCCAAAGCCATGAGCCCCACAATACCGCTGCACAAGACGGTGGAGAGAGGTCTGCGGCAAATGTCGCCGACCGGGTGGGCGCTTACCGCCGGGTGGGTGCTGCTGGTCGGCAGCTATTCCATTGCGGCTCTTACAGTTCCGAATGGCCGCGGCTTGACCGCGTTCGGCGACATCGTGCAATGTGTCGCGGCAATGTTTGCCTGCGGCGGCCTGATCCTCAACTGGGGCGCTGCCGAAAAACGCACCCGCGTCTTCTGGGTCCTGCTTAGCCTCGGCTGCTTCGCGTGGCTCGTTGGCCAGTGCATCTGGACATATTTTGAAGTGGATCTGCGGCAGAGCGTTCCCAATCCCTTCATCGGCGATGTGATTTTGTTCCTGCATCCCGTACCGATGATCGGCGCCCTCGCCCTGAAGCCGCACGACAAGCGCGACGACCTGAACGTGCACATCGGCTATCTGGATTTTTCGCTGCTGCTGGTCTGGTGGGTTTATCTCTACCTCTTCGTGGTGATCCCGTGGCAATACGTCGCGCCGAACGTCCTCGCCTACGGATGGAGCTACGACCATCTGGCCGCGATTGAAAATCTGATACTCACTATAGGCTTTGGGGTGCTCATCACCCGTGCGCGCGGCGCGTGGAAAGAAATTTACGCGCACTTGTTCAGCGCTTCCCTGCTCTACGCCGCCGGTTCTTACATCACCAATCGCGCCATCGATCGCATGGACTATTACACCGGCAGCCCCTTCGATCTGCCGCTGGTCGCTTCCTTCGTGTGGTTCGGCACCGCTGGGATCATGGCGTACCGTCTGAAGCCGTCGCGCGAAATGACTCCTGCGCGCAGTGATCGCACCAAGAAATGGGCCGCGGTCCTCGCCATGACCGCGGTATTTTCTATTCCGCTGATGGCGCTCTGGAGCCTGTGGAGCACGCGCAATACGCCGGACATACGTATGTTCCGCATTGGCGTTACACAAGTCACGCTGGTGGTAGCAGCGCTGCTGATTGCCATGCGCCAGCGCCTGGTGGACCACGACCGCATCCGTTTGCTCGATGAATCGCACGAGTCGTTCCAGAATCTGAAACATTTTCAAGCGCAGATGGTGCAGACCGAAAAACTAGTCTCTCTGGGGCAGCTCGCCGCTGGCGCCGCCCACGAAATCAATAATCCGCTCACCGGAATCCTGGGCTATTCCGATCTGCTGGTGGACGATCCATCGCTCGGCGAGCGCCAACGCGTGGTCGCCGAAAAAATCCGCACGCTATCGCGGCGCATCAAAACGCTCGTAACCAGCCTGCTAAGCTTCGCGCGCCGCGTGCCCACCGAAAAACTGGCGCTCGATTTGAATCAGGTGATTGCTTCCGCGCTGCACCTCAGCAATCTGGACCTGCGCGGAAAACACATCGAGGTGCGTACCGATGTTGACGAATCTCTGCCGCACATTTTCGGCGACGCCAACCAGGTGCTGCAGGTTTTCTTCAACTTGATCAGCAATGCCGTGGACGCTCTGGAGGAAGTCGGCGGCGGCACGCTGGTGATTCGCACCTCGCGCGCGGATGGCAAGCTGACCATCGAGTTTTCCGACAGCGGACCTGGCATCAAATCGCCGCAACAGGTTTTCGATCCGTTCTTCACCACGAAGCCCGTGGGTAAAGGCACCGGCCTGGGCCTCAGCATCTGCTATGGAATCGTGCAGGAACATGGCGGCCGCATCGAATGCTTCAATCGCCCCGAAGGCGGCGCCACCTTCCTCGTCGAGTTCCCGATTAACGCGCTCGACTCTTATCTGAACGACGCGCCGCTAGCCACCACTTCGCAATCCAATTAGCCCCCGCGAACGCCAATCGCCCGCCTGGCGACTTGTCCGCTCCGCGCGCTCCAAACCAGTCATCGTGTGGCTGCATCGCGCGCGCCTAATGTATGATCCGCACCTCAGGAGGCGCCTTGAATCCACGCCGCGCGGTATTTCTTTTATCTTTCTGCGTTTTCATGTTTGTGCTGGCGATTTCACTCGCGGCCACGCGCAGCACCGCAACCGCCGTTGCGCAACACCTGAAAACACGCGCGGTCGTGCTGATCGTCCTCGACGGCTTCCGCTGGCAAGAAGTCTTCAACGGCCCCGCACACGACCTGATGGACGCAAAACACGGCAACGCGCAAGACCCAGCCCAGTTGCGCAAAGATTTCTGGCGCGACACGCCGGAAGCGGGGCGCGAAGCGCTGCTGCCGTTCCTCTGGAGGGTGGTCGCCAAGCAAGGCCAGATTTACGGCAACCGACGTAAAGGCAGCATCGCCCAAGTCAGCAACGGCTTCAAGTTTTCCTACCCCGGCTACAACGAGATGTCCACCGGCTATCCCAATCCGCAAATCAACAGCAACGAATTCGGCCCCAATCCAAACGCCACGGTGTTTGAATGGCTGAACAATCAGCCGGAATTTCATAATCGGGTTGCGATCTTCGGCACATGGGATACCTTCAACGAAATCTTCCGCGCGAGACAAAGCGGCCTGCTAGTGCGCGCCGGATGGACTCTGCCCTGGGCTGCGGAGCTGACGCCCCGCGAGCAATTACTGAAAACCCTCTACGAAACGAGCACCCGCGTGGAAGACGACGACGCCCCCGATTCCTTCACCAACGAAGACCTGCTCGATTTTCTCCAAACCCACAGCCCCCGCGTCCTCTTCGTCGGCTACGGCGAGACAGACGACTGGGCCCACGCCGGAAAATACGATCTGGTGCTGCAAGCAGCCCACGAAGACGATCAGCGCATAGCCGAATTGTGGCGCACCATGCAAGCCAAGTCCGAATATCACGATCAGCTAACATTCATCATCACCTGCGACCACGGCCGCGGCAGCGGCCCAAAACTCTGGCGCGACCACGACAAAAATATCCCCGGCGCCGAGAATATCTGGATCGCAGTGATCGGCCCAGACACGCCAGCGCGCGGCGAAATCTCCAACGGCCCGCGCGCAACCCAAAGCCAAATCGCGGCCACAATCGCGGCTCTGTTAGGCCAGGATTATCGCAGCGCAGTGCCGCAAGCAGCCGCCCCGCTGCCGGTCCTGCCGGAGTAGAAGACGATGCGGACAGGGAGTTCGCACGGGAATCCTAGAAATGCTTCAGCGACGAGAGAACCGCAAAATATGGGGGAGAGTATCTGAGCCCGAACTAATCAAGCCGATAAATGGCCGACGACACGAATCCTGAAGCTGTCCCGGCGATGATCGCCGAGAGATTGCTTCGTATTAGCGCGTTCCTAGTGGCCGATCCAGCGGAGATTTAAGAGCGACACGAAAGGCGCAATCGAACAAATCGGCTGCTTGCCTGGCTTCTCTTTGATTCCACAGGACGTAAGCAATCCCTTGATAGGCCGTCAGCTTTGTCAAATGTATCGGGCAGACTGATTGCCCTTAAAACAGCTTGCGCTGGGATGCTTCGGACATCGAGGGATCGAGATTTTGCGTTCACGTAAGCGACGAGACACTGCGCACCGGCAGCAGGGCGCAATGTTCATCACGAAGGCGCCTACAAAATGAGAAGTGATCCCAATTCCTATGGTTTGGCTGCCCCCACGAACGCCGCAAACAACGTTTTTCAATTGTCGCTCGAGAAGCCGCGAAGTCAGATCGAACTCGTTGCACTCTAATCCCGCACGACGAATTCCAACTCGACGCCTGCAACTACGATTACATCGCCTGATTGCAACTTCGTCGGATGCGAAATCGGTGTCCCATTCACGCTCGGCACCTTATCGGCAGGCCCGATGTAATACGAATTGTCTTCGCGGCGATTGATTTGCGCGGCGGCCTTCGGTTTGAACCAGCCTTTCAGCTTCACGGTGGCCATCGCCGATTTTCCGACGACCGTGAGCTTGTCGGTCAGAGTGTATTCATGCCGGTCGGTGCTGCCTTTGCGCACGACGAGCGTGGGCAATTTCATGCGGCCCGGCGCGGGCTGCGCGCTTTCGCCGACTGCAGCCACCTGGCGCAGAAATTCGCGGCGATCTTTGGTGTCGAGCATCACCGTCTCGTTGATTTTCGGCACCGCCGGTTTCACCGCAACGTTGTCGACCGAATGAGCGCGCACTTCCACCGAATCCGTCACCACAATCGTGTGCTTGCCGATGCCCACCGAATCCCCTGGCTTCAGCGTCACCATCTTTACGCGCTGTCCGTTCACGAACGTGCCATTCAAGCTGCCGAAATCCTGCAGCATCAATCGGCCATCTTCATGAAACACGCGCGCGTGATAATTTGAGATCGCCGGATTATCGATGACGATGCTGTTGTCCGGCGAGCGCCCGATGCTCACCTCCTGGTGCCCCACCGCCACTTCCTTCAAGATCGCAGTCTCGAATTTCAATACCAGCTTGGACATGGGAACGCCCTCCCTATCAAGTTGGATCCTCGGATGCTTTAAACCATCGGCCGATCTTGCTTATCGCGCCGTTCTGTTTCGGCGCGTGGCGCAACACAATCGCAGTAATGTTGTCGCCGCCACCCGCATGATTCGCCTGCTCGATCAGCGAATCAGCGGCTTGCTGTGCTCCGGTCGCTTCCTGCAAAATTCCCGCGATTTGTGGCTCGGAAAGCTCGCGAAATAATCCGTCGGAACAAAGCAGGTAGGTGTCGCCCTCGCGCAAAAGTTCTTCCGTAACTTCCACGTCCACGTTCTGCTCCACGCCCAGCGCGCGTGTGAGCACGTTTTGCATGCGGCTGCGCCCAGCTTGCTCCGGCGTGATGATTCCGCGGCGCACTTGCTCGGCGACGAAGGAATGATCTTCCGTCAGCTGGCTCAGCTGTTCATCGCGAAATAAATAGGCCCGGCTGTCTCCCACATGCGCGATGCACACGCGATCCTCGAGGAAGCGGACGGCCACAATCGTCGCGCCCATGCTCCCTTTTCCACCCAAATCCTGCGCGGCCTGATGGATTTCCTGGTTGGCGAGACGAATGGCGCTTGCGAGGCGATTGCATACGTCACTGACGCCTTCGATCCGCTTGCCGAAAACCGCCAGCGCCGCATCGGCCTGTGCGTCGCGGCAATGCGTCAGTACCGTCTCGGTCGCCAGGCGGCTGGCCCGTTCGCCGGACTCCAGCCCGCCCATGCCGTCAGACAGAACGAACAAATTCAACTCCGGCGCCAGCCGGAAGCTGTCTTCGTTGTTCTCGCGAATACGCCCTGTATCGCTGCGCGCGCCAACTTCCATCGCACTTCCCCTACGCTCCCCGGAAGCTGAAGCGTCGCCTGTAGGAATTCTTGCTGGCCCAGGAAACCTGCGCCGACGAATACAACCAATCGAACCCATCTTTACTCTCTTTGTTTCGAACCGCCCATAGGATTGCTGATCGCGTGGACGTAGGAAAAACCCCTGGCTTCGAGCCGTTCGGTCACCCCACTCGCGCGCTTGGAGTCAATCGGGCCGCAATACACCACAAAAAAATTCACCGCGGCCAACGTTCGCGTCGCGATGTAGGCCGGCAATTGCATGCCTTCGATCTTCTTGGCCGCCGCGTCGGCCTTGTCCTGGCGGTCGAATCTCCCCACCCACAGGTACGTGGAGTTGGTGATGACCGAATCAGGGCTCAGCCGCTGCGAAGAATTCGCTGCAGGCGCGTGAAAATTTTTACGCGCAGGGCCCGTCTCCATGCGCGGAAACACATCGGGTGCTGCAGGCTTCACCGCTTCCGGCACGGGATTTTTCACATGTGCAACGGGCTTCGCCACCGGCCCTTTAATTTCCGCTACCACTGGCACAATGGGAGGAGGCACGGGAATCGCGTAAGCAAAATCCGGAGGTTCCGGCGGCGCCGCGGCCGGCGGCGAAATCAGCTTCGCTGCTCGCACCACTCCCAGCCAATGCAGTCCGTCGAGCGCGGCCACCACCAGCAACGCCCCGAACAAAATCCACACAAGCGGTGAAGCGCGTCGCGGCTGCGGAATCGCTGCAGCAGCGGCGCCGCGCGGCAGCCCAGTCGAAATACGATTCGGATTCGTCGTGCTCGCGGTGCCCAGCGGCCGGACAGGCGGCCTCGCCGTCGCGTCCGAACGCAGACTCGTTTCCAACTCCGCTATAGACTGAAACCGTCGCGCCGGATCTTTTTCCAGGCATTTCAAAATCGCGCGCTCGATCCCCACAGGAATATTCGGCTCAATCTCATGAGGCGGAGCAGGCTCTTCACGCATCTGCTTCAAAGCCACCGCAATCGAATTGTCCGCGCTAAACGCCGCAGCGCCGGTGAACATCTCATACAACATTAGCCCCAGCGAATAAATATCCGTGCGGTAGTCCACAGGCTTGCCCGCCACTTGCTCCGGCGCCATATACGCGGGCGTGCCCACCATCGCACCCGTCAGCCGCGTGCCTGCTTCCATGGAGCGCGCAATGCCGAAATCCATGATCTTCACGTTGCCCTGCGCGTCGATCATTACGTTTTCCGGCTTCAAATCGCGATGCACAATCCCCTGCGCGTGCGCTTCCTTTAGCCCCGAACAAATCTGCAGCGTCAGATCCGTAGCTTTGCGCTGCGGCAGCCCGCCAAAACGATTCAGCACCGAACGCAAGCTCTCGCCTTCCACAAATTCCATCGAGGTGTAGGCGATTCCGGCAGCGCGATTGAATTCATACACGCGGCAAACATTCTTGTGCGTTATTTTTCGCGCAAAGAGCAGTTCGTTCTTGAAACGATCCATCATGGCCTGATCCGAGGCAATCTCAGGCTTCAAAAGTTTCAGCGCCACGGTTTCGCCCGTCTCGCGATCGCGCGCTTTGTAAACGTTCCCCATGCTTCCGTGCCCAGCCTCGCCCAGAATTTCGTAACGCACACCCAGCGCGGCAAGCGCCGCCGGGCTTAGCGAGGGACTTAGCCCAGCCGACGCCACAGCGGCTTCGGCCAGCACCGCCGCGGCGTCCGGCACGTCGCTCAGCAGCACGGTATCCCGATGACCGGCCGCAGGCGAATGTGCGCCCAAGCCAGACGTCCCGGACGCACCGCTCGCCGGCGAGCCGCCCGTCTGTGGAACGCCCGACTTCGGATTGATTGTTTCGGTCATGTCCCTACCGTATAGAGTAAGAGAGAAGTGCGCCGCGCGGTGCTCTACAAAGGGCAGGTGTAGGGAAAGAGTATCGGGTCGCGCCATGCCTAAACCCGCACAAGTAAACGGGTTTTTCGTCCCAAGCCCCCCGCACAGCCCCTCCCCGCAGCAAGACGGTAAAGTACAGCTAATCGTTTGAGAACAGCCGCGCACTCCACCTGACCGCCAAGCGCGCAGCATGGTTCATACTGTTTAGGACCAGACGACGTGCCGGCCCCTTTCCCGGACGGCTGGGGAAGGAGCTTGCATGCCAGACCCGACGATTCCAGCTACCCCTGCGCCCGCCGCTGAACCGACTAGCCCTGCGCCCACAGCCAACATCATTGCGTCCATGCTGCAGGCCGCGCCGAAAACCAGCGACCTGATCTTTTCCCCCGGCCGCGCTCCGCAAGTCGAACTCCACGGCCAGCTCATGCAATTGAAAATCAAAGGCGTCGGCGTGCTCAGCGCGGAAGACACCGCGCGCATCGCCGCCGACCTGATCGGCCGAAATTCCTTCGCCGTTGGGAAACTGAAAGAAGAAGGCTCCTGCGACATTTCCTACAGCGTGGCGAAACTTTCGCGCTTCCGCGTGAACATCTTCACGCAGCGCGGCAGCTGCGCCATCGTGATGCGCGTGATTCCCAGCGCCGTGCCGGATTTCAAAACCCTGCATCTTCCCGAGCAATTGAGCGACGCGGCGCAAGTGCGTCCCGGAATTGTGCTGGTAACGGGGCCGACCGGAAGCGGCAAATCCTCCACGCTCGCGGCGTTTGTCAACAAGATCAATGAGGAAAAAGCCTGCCACGTCATCACCATCGAAGATCCCATCGAATTTCTGCACCAGCACAAACGTGCCACCATTCATCAGCGCGAACTCTACAGCGACACGCCCAGTTTCGCCTTGGCCCTGCGCGCCGCATTGCGCCAGGCACCCAAACTGATTCTCGTCGGCGAAATGCGCGACAAGGAAACCATCGAAGTGGCGCTGGAAGCTGCCGAAACCGGCCACATGGTTTATTCCACGCTGCACACCATTGACGCCTCAAAGACCATCGAACGCATCATCGGCGTCTTCCCGAATTCCGACCAGCCCGCCATCCGCGGACGGCTGGCGAAATCTTTCCGCTACATTATTTCGCAGCGCTTGATTCCCAAGGCCGATGGCACCGGCCGCGCCGCTGTCTTCGAAATTCTGAAATCCACGCTGCGCACCCGCGAGTACGTGCAAAAGGGCGAATCGGAAGGAAAATCTCTGCTCGATGCGATGCGCGACGCCGCCGGCGAAGGCATGCAGTGTTTCGACATCGAAATCGAAAAGCTCATCCGCGCGAAAGTGCTGGATATTGATACGGGGCTTGCCTACTCCACGAACGAAGGCAATTTACGCCTGCTGCTGGCCGACATGCTGGAAGGGCGGGAAGGCGATATTCCGTCGGGAGCGTCCCGCACATCACAGAAATCCGGCGCCAGCGAGCTGGAAGAGATGATCGAACGATAAGGGCAGAGCGTCCGCGCGCCTGAGCCCTAACCGGACTGGGCGATGCCCGACTCCCGAGCCCAGCTCGACAGGATCGTTCCTCGTTGCCGCAAGCGATTCCTAACCTGCTACTAATCGCTCCCGCCGTCTCGTATAATTCTCGTCTTGAGGCTGTTTTGCGCTTCGAAATCTCCCGGGTCAGGCTGAAATGTGAAGCGTTGGACGAAAATTCTGCTGGCAATCGCCGCGCTCGTCGTCGCGGCCGCCGCGGCGATTCCTGCTTTCGTGCATGCCAACACCTTCCGCCCCGCCATCGAAAGGCAACTGACCAGGATGCTCGGCCGTGACGTAAAGCTCGGGGACCTCCGACTGTCTGTATTTTCCCGCAGCCTGGTCGCCAAGGATCTCAGCGTAGCCGATGACCCCAACTTCAGTGCCGTACCGTTCTTGACGGCCAAGGAATTGCGCATCGGCGTGTCGCTACGGCAGCTGATTTTTTCGCAGGAGGTGGTCTTGCGCGATTTAGAAATTCAGTCTCCGCAAATTACGGTGCTTCGCGCCGCCAGCGGCGCATGGAATTTTTCCAGCCTTGGGTACCGTGCGGCTATCGGCACGCCCGCTAGAAGCAGTGGCGCAGAAAGCGCCGCTTCTGGAACCTCCAAAGATGTGGCAGCGCTGCTCCCTGACTTCTCCGTGGACCGCATCGCCGTCGAAGGCGGTCGCGTGGTGTTCTCGGCCTCTCCTGGGCAAGGCCAAGCCTCCGTGTACGACCACGTGAACATTGCGGCGCGCGATTTTGCGTTCGCTTTGCAGTTTCCGTTCGAGTTCAGTGCGGACTTGCCCGCCGGCGGCACGATTAGCGTCAGCGGTCGCCTTGGCCCCATCAACGGCACCGACGCGGCTGCCACGCCGATTGACGCGCAAATCACGGTCGAGCGCTTCGACCCGCTGGGCGCTGGCTTGCTCGATCCCGAAGACGGCTTGTCGTTCCTTGCGGATCTGAGCGTACACAGTACGTTTGACGGGCAGGCTTTCACCACCAACGGCACCGTTCATATCGAGAACTTAAAACTTCGCAAGGATGCCGCTGCCGCGCCAAAGCCGCTGGACATCGTCTACAGCGGCACGCATCGCGTGAGGGAAAACAGCGGCCAGATTGACAACGCCGTGATAAAAGTGGGCGGTGCCGAGATTCACGTAAGCGGAACGTATCGAACTACGGCACCCCGTCCGCCCGATGCGACTGGCGCCCCCGGCACGGTCAGCTCGCAAGTGCCGCTGCTGAACCTGAAACTGTCCGGGCAAAATTTGCCGATCGATGAGCTGCAGTCGCTGATGACCGCAGCTGCCGTTCGTTTGCCCAACGGCTCAAAGCTGAAAGGCGGCGTGCTCTCGATGAACCTGGCTGTGACTGGCCCTGCAAAATCGTTGATCATCACCGGACCGATTGCGATCGACAACACGCGCCTGGTGGGTTTCGATGTCGGCTCAAAAATTCACGGCATTGCCACGCTGAGCGGCGTGAAAACCGGAGCCACAACGGACGTCGAGAGGTTGCGCGTCAACGTGCGCATCACGAATGGCGGCATCGTGGCCGACGGGATTTACGCCGTGATCCCCGCCATGGGAGAGCTCAGCGGCAAGGGCACGATCTCGCCCGCCAATCAGTTGGACTTCGACCTTATTGCGAAAGTCGCATCCGCGTCCGGCCTCGGCAAGGTCGGGGTGAGCCTGTTTTCTGCGCTGAACGGCGGTTCGGGAAAGAAATCGGGCGTGCCCCTGCGGATCACGGGCACGCCTGACGAACCCTACATCACCGCCGACGTGGGCGGAGTCTTCAAGAAAACTACGCGACCCATCACGTCGATCTTCGGCAAGAAAAAGAACTAACGCGCGGTACGAGCTCGGGAATGCGGTCGCGAGCGCTAGACGCTTAGCCTAGCGGACACATGCCGCGCACGACTTGGTGGCCTAGCCCAGGATTTCAAGTTAGAATTTCCGCCTATGGCCACCGCAAATCCAGACGTTGCCGAGCTAACCAGTCAGCTCAGCGCTCTCGCTGTGAGCGCAACCTCCGCGCAGCAGTTAATGCAGGGCATCGCCAAACTCCTACATCAGAAAAAGCTGCGTTATAACTGGGTGGGATTTTATATGCTCGAAAAAGAGGACAAGCAGGACATGCTCGTTCTCGGCCCTTTCCGCGGCACGATGACCCCACACACGCGCATCCCGCTGAATCAAGGCATCTGTGGCGCCGCCGCTTCTACTGGCAAGACCATCATCATTGACGACGTCAGCGCCGACTCGCGTTACCTCGCCTGTTCCCTGGAAACCAAATCCGAAATCGTCGTCCCCGTATTCGTCGCAAAGAAAGTTGTCGGCGAGCTGGATATTGACAGCCATTTCCCAGCCGCCTTCACGCCCGACGATCGCACCATCTGCGAACACGCCGCCGCAATCCTCGGCCGCTGGCTGGAAAGGCACGCCTGAAACAGTAGCAACGAAACGCTGCGACTCGCAAATCGGCGCCGCGCAAGCCGAAACCCAAGGTGGCACCGTTTCCTTCCCCATTTGGCATGCGGCCTTCGGACAAAACCGCGTTCCGCCGCGCCAAGCGCCGCTTGTTTTTTCTCATGCAGTAAATGGTTTAACCCGAGGAAAATGCTCGATTCTCAACGCCAAAAACCCTCCTTCCGCTTTGGCCCCCAGCGTGTACACATTCCCTCCAACCGGCTAGCGGCTTCTGCGGCATCACTCGCCGGGAGGTGCGACGGGTTCCTTGTCAGGCAATTTTCCTTTGCCCGTAATGGCAGCAATGATTTGCCGCCCGTGGAAGCGGCCGTTTTCGATGAAGATGTGCGAGGTGTCGTTCCCGCCGATCACCACGCCCGCGAGATAAATTCCCGGGACGTTGCTTTCAAGAGTTTCCGGATCGATGGCGGGCTTTTTGTTCGTCGTCGCCAGGCGAATCCCCAGCTTCTCGAGAAATGCGAAATCCGGATGATACCCGGTGAGCGCGAAAACCTGGCTCGCTAGAACTCTTTCCTCGCCGCCGCCGTTCTTGATGACCACCTGCTGCGGCTCGATCTCCACAACGTGCGCATGGAATTTCGCGCGGATCTCCCCCGCGCGTATGCGGTTCTCGATGTCCGGCTTCACCCAATATTTCAGCGTCCGCCCCATCTCCGCGCCGCGATGAATGATGGTCACGCGCGCGCCGGCGCGGAACAAGTCCAGCGCCGCTTCCGCCGCCGAGTTCCCTCCTCCGATCACCGCCACGTCCTGATTCCAGTATGGGTGCGGCTCGGTGAAGTAGTGCGAAACGTGCGGCAGATCCTCCCCGCGCACATTCAGAAAATTCGGATGGTCGTAAAAACCCGTGGCCACCACGATTTTCCGCGCATGGCACTTCCGCGCCTGCCCTTGCGAATCCAATGTATGCACGACAAACGCGCCGTCGTGCCCGGTGACGCGCTCCACTTGTTCGTTCTGGCGCACCTCCAACCCGAAATGCTCCACAGCCCGACGATAATATTTCAGCGCTTCGGCGCGCGTGGGCTTTCCCGCCGCGACGGTCATCGGCAGCGCGCCAATTTCCATACGCTCTGGCGTGGTGAAGAACGCCATATTCACCGGATAGTGGAACAGCGAGTTGCACAAGCACCCCTTGTCAATCACCAGCGCGCTCAAACCTTCGATGCGAGCTTCAATCGCGGTGGCAAGCCCGGTTGGCCCTGCGCCAATGCAGATAATGTCGTAGGAATCGATCATGACCGTAGTGTGCGATGGGATCGCGCCGAATTCAACTCCATCGCTTGACGAGTTTGATGCCAGAAGCGGCCAGGATGATTCACCTGCGGCAGTCTTAGAGCTGCGGCAGCAATGCTTCGGTCAATTCCGAGGCAAACGCATCCAGCTCCGCCAGTCGCGCGGCCGTAACCTCGACTCTCTGTTTCTTCCAAACGAAGAACTCACGCCCCTCGCGCTGAACCCGCACGCTGAAGTTCCCACCAATCAAATAAGCAGGCGCACCGAAAATGCTGAAGCTTCCGCCAACCGGCGCCGGAGCCAGCAGCGCCGCGCAATTCCCTTTCCGCGTGCCAATGTAGTTCGCATACATGGGAAACGCCACGATCTCGAAGCCGGCAACATGGAGCCGCTGCAGAATCGCCATTTGCCGCGATGAGAGGTCCATGCCGGTCAGAATAGCAGGCAAGCCGCGGCGAACGAAACAGCTCAGCCCTATTCTTCGCTTGGAAGCGCCACATCGCAGGCGATAAAGAACACGACCAGCGCCCGCGAAGAGATGAATTCGCGCAGACTAGGAAGAGTCGTGCAAGGGACACTCGTCCGCACGATCAGCAAATCGCGATAGCTAGCAGGTTTGGGGCAGCCATCAACCGGCGGCGGGTTCATGTTAGCGAGTAAAGGAACGAACGGCTGCCTGCTGCAGGTAGGATCCTGCCGCGCACGCGACACAACTACAGAGCAGATGTGGTTACGCCGCGGAGGAAGAAATCGTCCCGGACTCGATTTCGCGCAAAATTTTGCGCAGCACGGATGCCAACTCTTCGCGGCTCACCTGGCTCTTGCGGAATTGCACACGCACATGAAAGGAATCATCCTCGGCGCGATAGTCGAATAGAAAAGGCTGCGGACGCGGCGCGGATTCAGTCTCTTCCTGCCGCGCTCGACGAGCCTCATCGCGCGTCAAGCCGCCCTGTGCGATGCGATGCACCATGTCCTGCATCTTCTTCTCGGTGGGCTGGCGCGCCACTTGCAGCAAAAGCGATTTCGTCAGAATCCCGCGCTCGATGCACGCTTTGCGAATCTCGTTCGGAATCACATGCAGCGACATCGTTTCGGTAACGCTCGACCGCGCTCGACCAATCTTCTTCGCAATGTCGTCGTGCGTATAATCAAAATGATCGGCGAGGCGCTGCAACCCGTCCGCTTCTTCAAATGGCGTCAAATCCTTGCGCTGCAGATTTTCGATCAGCCCCAGTTCCAGCGTTTCTGCGTCGTCCGCGATCTTCTCGATGCAGGGCAGCTCGTGCAGCCCCGCAGCCTTGGATGCATGGTAGCGGCGCTCACCGGAAATAATGTAGTAAGTGTCTTCGCGCGGAATGAAACGCACCAGCAAAGGTTCCAGCACGCCCTTCTCGCGAATCGAATCGGTAAGCTCGCGGAGATCGCCCAAAGCCTTGCGCGGCTGCTCCGGGTTCGGACGGATCTTGTCCGTCGGAATCATGCGGCCAATCGACGCGCCGCTGAAGCTGGTCAGGGTCTCCACATAATGCGCGTCATGCCGCATCTTGAGAGTGACGGGCAACCCGATCCTCTTGGACACGTTGTAATACCTCCTGAGCAAGCTTTTTGTAGTCCTCAGCGCCGGATGATTTGGGCGCGAAGGAAAATACGGTCTCTTTGTAGGCCGGACTTTCTTCCAGCCGCACATTCTTGCTGATGCGCGTTTTAAAAAGCGCGTCGCCGAAGGTCGCGCGAATCTGTTCGTGCGTGTCGCGCGAGATGTTGGTGCGTTTGTCGAAGAGCGTGATTACCACGCCCAGAACCTTCAGGTCTGGATTTGGTCGCGAGCGAATACGCGCGTAAGTTTCCAGTAAATCGTCGGTGCCCTCGATGGCGAAGTACGCGGCCTGAATCGGCACCAGCAGATGGGTCGAAGCCACCAGCGCGTTTACAGTCAGAATTCCCAGCGCCGGCGGAGTATCGAAAACCACGAAATCGTAATCCTTCAGCACCGGCGTCAGCGCGTCTTTCAATTTGTAAGGCGCGTCAAACTGCCCGGCCAGTTGCTGCTCCAGCCGTGCCAGCGCCAGAATACCCGGCGCCATAAATAGGTTGGGATCTTTCGTCGGCTTGATCACCTTCGCCATTTCCGTGGGATGATCGGCGAACACGTCGTACATTGAACTCTGAATCTCCGCCGGCTCGAAGAAAGCGATGGTAGCGTTGGATTGCGGATCCAAGTCAACCAGCAGAGTGCGTTTCTTTTTCAAGGCGAGAGCGGCGGCTAGATTGATGGATGTGGTGGTCTTACCGACGCCGCCTTTTTGATTGGCAACTGCGATGACGCAAGTCAAGCTGTGCCCCTCGTTCCCCGTTTGGGCAACCGCAGGCCCATATATGGCGGCCTTCGGACCCAATCCTACCACGAGTAGGCCCACTGTACCCACTTCATCACCCCCACTGCAAGCGAAAAATGCGCCTAGGCGAGTGATTTCGGCGGATTTCAGGTTGCACGGGTCGGTCGGCTCTACCCCAGCGGCGCCGGGGCACACCCGACCGATTCGCACGAACCGGCAAATATGCGCCCGTGCGCGACGTTGCGCATGATGTCCCCCGGATGACAATATATCGCTACCGGTGACGGGTGAACGGCGCAATAAAAACTCGCTGGGCGGAAGCGCGCGACGTCGCGGCCATCGTGCGTGTGATCAATGTGGCCTTCCGCGCCGCGGAGAGTTTTTTCATCGAGCGCGACCGCATCAGTGCCCAGACCCTGCAGCCAATGCTGGAAAAGGGCAATTTTCTTTTGGCCGAAGATCCAGCCGGGGTCGCGGGATGCGTGATGGTTGAGCTGCGCGGCGAGCGAGCCTATTTCGGGCTGCTGGCGGTGGCCCCAGCGCGCCAACATCGCGGCCTGGGCCAGCATCTGATAGATGAAGCGGAAAATTATGCGCGCGCCGCCGGTTGCCACGCGATGGACATACGCATCGTAAGCCTGCGCGCGGAGCTGCCGCCATTCTACCGGCGGCTGGGCTACGTCGAAACCGGCACTGCCCCCTTCCCCGAGGAGATCGAGTCTAAATTGCCTTGCCACTTCATCCTCATGTCTAAACCGCTCACGTAGCGCGAATGCTTTTCGTAGTGGCGGGCTTCAGACCGCCATTGGTCTTGCAGCAAAACGCGCCCGGTCCAGCACGAACGTGCGCGGTTCCGTAACTCTCTGGCCCAGCGCTTCGCAATTCGCGCATCGCAACCGCCGGGCATGAGCTATTCTGAATCGCGAACAGATTCACAAACACAAAAATGGCCATGACGCCCTCCGAAACCGATGTGCAGCTAAATCCTGGACCCAAACGAATCGCGCCGCTGTGGCACACGATCGTCTTTGTGTTGTTCATCATAGGCTACGCCTACTACGGGCGGACGACGGTCCCGCGCGTCGAAGCGCTGCATCTCAGAAGCAAAGTGTCCCTGTACCTTTTCATGATTTTGCTTGAGCTGCTGCTGCTCTCCTATGTGTGGTTCCTGGGCGTGAAGCCTGCGGGCGGAAGTTTTCGCGGATTGATCGGCGGCAAGTGGAACACGTTCGGCGATGTGATGCGCGACATCGGCATTGCCTTTATGTTTTGGCTTGTGGTGATCGTCATGCTCGTCGGATTGCAACTCTCGATAGGCAAAAGTCCGCAGACCGCCAAGGCCGTATTCATGCTAGCGCCCCGCAGTCTGCCCGAAGTGATTGTGTGGATTGCTTTGTCGGCGACTGCGGGCTTCTGCGAGGAATTTATTTTTCGCGGCTATTTGCAGAAACAACTGCATGCGATCACTGGTTCTGCTGCGGCAGCCGTGGCGATACAGGCCGTCTGTTTCGGAATCGCGCACAGCTATCAGGGCGTGAAATCCATGGTCACGATTACGGCGTATGGAGCGCTGTTCGGAATTCTCGCGCTGTACCGCAACAGCCTGCGCCCGGGAATGATTCAGCACGCGATGCAGGATTCGTTTGCAGGACTGGGTTTCGCGCTGCTGAAACGCCTGGGGAAAGTTCCCGCGGTGTTGTTCTGAGTCTTTGTAGCGGCGGTCTTCCGCCATCGATGGCGCACGGAAGCGCGCCACTAGGAATCCAACGTCACGGTTTGGCGTAACGGTTCAATGGCTCGCCCTCGGATTTCACCGCGGCGTTGATGCGTTTTACCAGTTCGGCGCTGATGCGCTGCGCGGTCTGCTTGATGTCTTTATCCGTGACGTCCGCTTCGATCGAATACTTCACGGCGTCGGCGTTGGGATTTATCTCGATCACGGCTCCAGCTTTCGCGCCGTTGGCGTTGCTGTCGGCGGCATCTGCCGTGTACAGCGGCGGCGTAAAATGCGCCAGATCTTTCGCCGCCACATACAGCTGCAAAGTTTCCGCGCCCTGACCGGATCCAATCACAGCTCGGCGCAAACGATTGTCGTCGCGCACTTGGGCGAATACGCCCGTAATCAGAAATCCATCATCCGGACGCGGATCGCTCGGCCGCAGCAATTTCGTTGCATAACCCGCCTTCGAGAAATCTTTCAGCAGGTTGTCTGACATTAGTTTCACCAGATGCTGCGCCTGCGTCGCGGAAGCTTTCGCCTTGGCGGAAGCGCTCGGAGTCGCCGCTGCTTCGGTGCCCGCAGCAACAGAATCCAATTCAAAATCGGTGATGTAAATTCGCTGCGATCGCTCCGGCGCAGCAGTAGGCGAAGGACTTTCCGGGATGTTCGGCGGTCCGGACTGCACTCCACCCGGCGGACCTCCGGGCTGACGACCCGACATTTGCGCGAACACAAATTGCGCTACGAGAATTAAGGCGAGCAGCAGCGGAAGAAATTGCAGCCAGCGTCTCACGACTACATCTTATAGCGGCCGAGATCTTCATCGTTCAAATTTTCCAGCCACTTGCGCAAATCCTCGCTGGAGCTTTTCTCGGTGACGGCGGTGGACATGCGGGAATGCTTCAGAACTTCATCCTCAACAAAAATCGGGCAATCCAGGCGCAAAGCCAGCGCCAGCGCGTCGCTCGGCCGCGAATCCATGGACATGGTCTGCCCGTCGCGTTCCATCCATATCAACGCGTAAAAAGTATCGTCTTTCAGATCGGAAACCACTACGCGCTGCACGTGCACGTTCAGCCCGGTGAGAACATTTTTCAGCAGGTCGTGCGTCATCGGCCGCGGCGTCTGTACTTTTTCTATTTCCAGCGCGATCGCGTTGGCCTCATACACACCGACCCAGATGGGTAGAACTCCGCTGCCGGAAGTTTCCTTCAGGACTACTACAGGCATGTTCGTTACGGGGTCCATCATTAAGCCTCGAATCTTTACTTCGAGTTCCATGGTGGCCTCCCGGGGCTTTAGGTGACGTGCTCGCCGGCAAAACTATTCGGACCCGCGCGCGTAATCTTCACCTGGACGTATTCTCCCAGAAGATTCACGTGCGGCGAAGTAAAATTTATTAATCGGTTGCATGTGGTTCGGCCACCCCATTGCGTGCGCTCGGAGTGGCAGCCGTCCACGAGGACTTCATAGGACTGGCCGACCCGCTTCTCGTTAGCGGCGATCTGAATCGCGCGCTGGTGTTCGTTCAAGATCGCCAGGCGACGGGACTTCTCTTCTTCGGGAATCGCGTCGGGCATGTGCATCGCTGAAGTATTGGGCCGCGGCGAGTATTTGAACGAGAAAATTGCGTCATACTGCGCCGCGTCCAGCAGCGAAAGCGTCTCCGCGAAATCGGTTTCGGTCTCGCCGGGAAAGCCTACGATCACATCGGAAGTGATACTAATGTGTCGGCGCGCGGCGCGGATCCAAGCGATCTTCTCGAGATACTCTTCGCGCGTGTAGGTCCGCAACATATCACGCAACACGCGCGTGGAGCCGGATTGCACCGGCAGATGCACGTGGTCGCAAAGTCCGGGAACTTCGTCGATCGCTTCCACGATCGAGCGGTGAAAATCATTCGGGTGCGACGTAGTGAAGCGCACGCGGCGAATTCCCGGCACCGCAGCCACGGCGCGCAGCAAGTCCACGAATTTCCACTGGCGCGGCGAAGGATCGCTATAGGAATTCACAGTCTGGCCGAGCAATTGTATTTCCGTGTACCCCGCATCGGCCAGGCGGCGAGCTTCACAGAGCACGGCGTCACTCGCGCGGCTTCGTTCCGGCCCGCGTGTATGCGGCACCACGCAGTAGGAACACGCGTAATCGCAACCTTCTATAATTGTGATGTACGCGCGCAGCCTATTGTCGCGGCGCGTGATTTCGGTCTCAAACGTCTCGTCCGTGTCGAGGTCCAGGCCCGTCACGCGCCGTCCGCCCGATTCCAGCCGCGCGATCAAATCCGGCAGCTTACGGTAACTCGCCGAGCCGCACACCAAACTGACCCACGGCGCGCGCTCGAAGATTTCTTCGCCTTCCTGCTGCGCCAGACAGCCCAGCACGCCAATAATTTTTCCGTCGGCGAGAGTCTTCCAATCGCCCAGGCGCGCGAAAACTTTTTGCGCGGCTTTTTCGCGGATACTACAGGTGTTGTAGAGGACCAGGTCGGCCAATGCCGGACTTTCCACGGCGTGGTACCCGCGCCCTTGCAGCACGCCAGCCACTTTCTCGCTGTCGTGATCGTTCATCTGGCAGCCAAAAGTTTCCAGGAAGAACGATTTGCCTGCCGGAACCGAACCATCGCCAGGCAGAGCCGCGCTTCGCAGCCCGCGCAATGGCAAAGGAAGCATTCCAACCGCAGCGGCCTCGCGTCCCAACGGCTGATTCGCGGCTGGCGCACGCACGCCGTCGCTCGCCAGCGAATCGATCCCGACGTCAAACGATTTAGCCATGGCTCAATCTGAAGTCTAGCACGGTGCGTGGCAGACGGCGCCTCGTGATTCAGCTGCGGCGAACATTTCCGCTCCGGCTTAGGTCTTATAACCAGCGCCCACTCGCACCCGAGACAGCCCTCTGGATCGCCGGGATTACCAAGGCTGCGCGACTAAACCCCGTGGAAGCATTGCGCTACGAATGATGCAGCATGGCATAGCGCCCGTGCGACGCGCGCCCATCCGTGCACGGCTGACTGGCCTCAATCTGTCCACTTGGACAGTTGTGACCTCACGGCGCACGGCGCATCATGGCACTAGCTGGAACGCAGCTAGCCAGCGCGCTTTCCGCGGCCCCAAGCCCACGTTGAACCGCGCAGCCGTCATTTCATTCTGAGGAGCGTTCAAAAATGATCCTGAAAAATATTGCTTTGGCAGGGGTGTGTCTGTTCGTCGTGTCCGCCGCGCCGCCATTGCGAGCGCAGGGCAACTGCAATTCGGGTCAGGAGGCCGCCGTACAGTGCTTTGTAGCGAACGCGGTGCACACGCAGCTGGTGACGACGCAATTCGGCATGAGCATGTCCGAATTCAAAGCATACGGTGTGTCAGTTTCTAAGATCGTGCGGGAACAACCGACGGCACTTGCAGTAGTGGGCCTGGCGAGCGCAGTGGCCGATGCCCTGCCGCCGACGAACGCCGACAGCTCCGCCAATCAGGCGGCGCAAACTGCCGCGATTGATTCCATCGTGGACGCGGGGATCGCCAACAATTTCCTCAAGCTTCCGGCGGAGACGACTTCGCAGGACTTGAAATGGTTTTCACTCGACCTGGTCAACGTAATGAACACCAACAACGGTATACTGCTCTCCCCTGGCACCATGCTGCGCGTGATCGATTCCTACGTAGTCAGCGCCACCGTGAGCGGCACAGTAAATTGGACGCAAGCCAACTCCGGCATAGCAACGATGATCACCAACTTCGCCAGCGCCGGCTTGCTGAAGCTCCCAACCACGATCACAACAGCCCAAGCCATCCAGTTCGCGCAATCCCTCGCGCAAATTACCTACACCTACAAGACCGCGACAGCCCGCACGACGCTGTAGACGGAAGCGCCGTGAGTCGTGAGCGGTAACTGGTGATCAGGGAGGCGTGGTTCGTGCGGATGCGATGCGCAGCGCGCTGCGGCAACGTCAGGCGATCTCGCCGCTGCGGCGCAAATTGCGCAGCGTCAGCACGGCGCATAGAGCCGCGACCGCGACAAACGCGCCCAGACAGATGAACCATTCCGGATAGAGCTGTTTCCTAGGAACCAGCGCCGCCGTGAGAAAAAACAAGGGATTCAGATAGAGCGGCGCACGAACCTCCAACGGGATCGAATGCCATCCATCCTGCGAGTGCACTCGCGGCATCGCCATCCCGAAAATAATCAGCGTCACCAGCGTCATCAACACCACCGTGACATAGCTCACCGCCGTCGCATGCACGCTGCGCCGGAAGGCTGAAGACCAATACAAACTGATCGCGCTCATCGTTCCCAGGATCACCACGGTGGTAAAAGCCACGATGCCCACTTCCCACGGGCCCACACCACCAAAAGCGAAGACCACGCTCAGCACCGGAATGCCGATCACCAGCAAAAGAAGAATGAACATCAACGACGCGGCAAACTTCCCCCACCAGATCTGCACCGGCCCCAGCAGCGAAGTCAGCAAACCACCCAGCGTTCGCTGCTCCTTTTCGATGGTCAACGCCCCCGCGCTGAAAATCGGCGCCATCAACAGCAGCAGCGCCAGTTGCGAGTACGTCAGGGTCAAGAACATTACCGTGCCGATCTGCCAGCCTTGCATCGTGGCACTGGAATCCGCAGACACCTCATAGTAGGCGAACGAGATGATGGCGCCGAGAACCAGAAGATAGAGCGATGGTAAAATCCACCCGCGCCGTTCCCTCATGCGCTGGCGCAGCTCTTTGCGGATCATCGGATTCATAGCGGCTTTTCTCCAAATGCTTCCCGGTAGCGTTGCTCCAAAGTTACGGGCGGACGATCGAAGCGCAGCACCTGAATACCGCCCATCACCAGCTGGCGCAACAATTCCGGCGCTCGCGCAGCATCGCCGGAAATTTCCACCACAATTCGTAATGGCTCGGCGAGCAAAACTTTCACTCCGAAAACGGCGCTCGCCAATTGGCCCGCCCGCGCGCCATCTTGCAGCACGCCCACCTCATACAATTGTGGCTGGGTAGCATCCTGACTGCGTAGCTCGATAACGCTGCTTCCGGCGGCATCCTCTTGATTTCTTCCCCCGGCGATCAAGGCCACGCGCGAACATATCTCTTGCAGGTCCGCGAGAATGTGCGAAGAAAGCAAAATCGTAATTCCCAGCTGGTTCAGGCGCTTCAGCTGATCGCGCAGATCGACGCGCGCCAGAGGATCGAGTCCGGTGGCAGGCTCATCCAGCAACAGCACCTGCGGCGAATGCAGCAGCGTCTTGGCGAGAAACAGCCTTTGTTTCATGCCGAAGGAAAGCTCTTCCACAAAACTTTCAGCACGCGCCGCGAGTCCCGAATTCGCCAACGCCTCGTCCACGACTGTCCGTTGCCTTTGGCCCGCAATGTGAAACGCCTCCGCGAAAAATTCCAGAAATTCGCGAACGCGCATGTCCTGGTACAGTCCGGGCTGGTCCGGCATGTACCCAACAATGCTTTTCACGCCCAGCGGATTTGCCGCGACGTCCATACCCGCAATCCGCGCGACACCCGAATCCGCTCGTATCAGCGTGGACAAAATTTTGATTAGGGTGGTCTTACCCGCGCCGTTCGGCCCCACCAATCCGAACAGCTCGCCTTTTTCGACACGCAAGCTGAACCCGTCCAGCGCGCGCGAGCCGTTGTAGCTCTTTCGAATTTCGTTGACTTCAATCATTTTTCGCTGAGATACACGACTGTCAAAGCCATCGCGGCGCGGCGCGCTCCAGCGGGCTGGAGTTCTGCGCCCGGAATTGGCTCATCGGAAAGACCTGCGAACAAATGCCCTACCTTGGGGATCTCATTACTCCACAACGGCAACTCCACCAGCGAAAAGGCCGGCTTACGAATGCTACTATCGAACCGCAGCGTCTCTTCATGCGCATTGTTGGACGATTTTTTCCGTGTCCAGATTTCGCCGGTCGGCGCTCCCGCCAGATCAGCCTCCTGCCCGGCGGCGATCGGAGCAAGTACATACTCCTTGTTGGCGCCGAAGTCGAAGTACATCGCTTCGCGGAACGACACGCCAGTTTCGTTTTTCAATTTCCCGGCCGGCGTCCAATGTACGGGCCCCTGGAATTTGTGAAATCCCTCAAAGCCCCAGTCTTGAAATGACCAGCGCAGCATCGTTGTTGTGAGAGTGACCGGCGCGCCCAGTTCCACATCCCAGCCTTTCTGAATGCGCGCCTTGTCCGTCATGGCCGCGCCGATGTCCACGCCTGCTTCCCCGTCGCCCTGCGAGAAGCGAAAGCCAGTGGCGGGCATCGGCAGCACGCCGTCAGGCACGGAAATGCGCACGTCCCCCCACTGCGGTGCAGAAGCGCGCAAACCCACATATTCCACGGCCAACGGACTGCGGTCGTCCAACGAGTAGATGGTCGCGATGTCCACCGTGTAGTCCCTGGGTCGGCGCGCGGAACCTGAAACATAAAAGCCCACCGTGAAGACCGCGGCCAGCGTGCATACGGACGCCCAGCCCCATTCCAGCCGTTTCATGCGTCGTAGAATCGCAAAATTCAATGGGCCAACGACCAGCAAATAAACCGCCAGCCAAATCGTCAGCCACCGCAAGCGCGGAAACGCGAAGACAATCCCGATGCGCGTGAGAAAGGAATCGGCGGAGGCTTGTGATGGAAACAACGGCGTTTCGCGCCCAATTCGGCCCGGCATGCCGCTGGCAAATATTCGACCCAGGTCTTCGCTCGCAACGCTGCGGACCCGGAAAAGGTGTCCGCGGCCGACCTGGATTGCGTTGGGAGTGGGGGCGCCTTGCCTGTAGGCCGCCAGAAAATCCTTGGCAGCGGTTTCTTCTTCCAACACGACGAGCCCGCCGCCGCCGCGCGTGAAATTTTCCAATGCCTGGAGCTCACCATTTGAAAATCCGGAAATCGGCCCCGCAAGCACTATGGTTTGCACGGCTTGATACGCCCACCAGTCCGCGCGCGCGTCACGAAACGTCGTGAGACGAAGATTCTGGTTCATTCGCGAGGCGGACCCGCCATTTTCGCCAAAAGCAATCTGCGACTGCACGTTCCTGCAAATCGCGTCGTCGGTGCAGTAAACGGCCACAAGAAACGGGCCATTCGAAAGAGATGTCAGTTCTTTTAGATCCCGTCTTACGCTCCCGATGGCTTGTCCGCCGGTGGTCGAGGCGGTCACCTGCAGCTCGCGCCAATTCGCCTGCGGAACGAAGATCGGTGCTTCGATTTCCAATGCTTGCCCGGCGGCGGCCTCCACCTGTTCGGTAAATCGGTCCGTGCGGCTGATTTCGCGCTGCCACGGGATATCGCCGGAACGCACGAGGAACTCAAGTTCGATGGATTGCGCATGCGACAGGGCGGGAATGTGCACGCGCACAGGAGTCGGATCGGCAACGGAGTAGTAGTCGCTCAGGCCAACGCTTTCGATCCGCAGCGAATCCTGGGAACGCGCCGGCCCCGGAAGAGTCAGCGCAAGGAGACAGAATAGAAAAGCCTTCCAGAGCACGGTGCATTGTAGGGCGCGCGACGCAGCGCCGCCGTGTTGGTCGGAAACGCCCGCGAGCGTAATGGTTGTACGGCCAGCCATGCTGCCATCCCTCTGCTGTGGCGAGAAGGCGGAGCATACTTTGCTCCCCTGTGATTTGCAATTCGCCCGGCTCGCTGTGTGGTTAAGTAACTAACCCATTCGGCCAGGGGTCGCGACGCCGCGCCAGGTCATCGGTTCGCGCCCGCCTGGACCGCAGACGCACGGATACCTGTGTCGTTAAGCGCATCAGGTATTTCCTGTAGGTTGTTGATTTGTTTGACCCTTCCTCGTGCGTGTGCTACGGTGTTTACGGGCCATTTTTCTAAAACTTTTTCCTGGGGGGAGAACAATTTCTGTTCTGGCGCTGTTAGTTTTCTCCAGCCAGCTCGAAACGCTCATCACACAAACGGGTTGGGTGGCGCGAGTCGTACTGTGCATCCTACTAGTCCTCTCTGTTTTCTCGTGGGCTATCATTTTCCAAAAATCCCGGACACTCGGGCAAATCGAATCACAAACCAAGAAATTTCTGGAGATGTTCCGCGCGGGACGCGGGCTTCCTGATCCGGCCACACTGCGGATGGGCGCAGGCGGCACTCCACTTGCGCACGTGTATCAGGCCGGATATCGCGAGCTCGAGGCGCAAATGGGCGCGCGCGAGCGGCGTCCGGTGGCTCCTGGCGTTACCGAAGGCGGCACGGCGGTCGCCAGCGCGCCGCGCGTCAAGAATGCCAACGCCGTCGGCGTGCAGATGCAAGTCGCGGCCGGCGACGAAGTACGCAAGCTGGAAAAATGGATGCCTTGGCTCGCAACCACTGGCTCGGTTTCGCCCTTCATCGGCTTGTTCGGCACGGTGTGGGGCGTGATGGACGCGTTCGCTGGGCTGGGCGATGCGGGTTCGGCAAGTTTGCGCGCAGTTGCGCCCGGAATTGCCGAAGCGCTTATCACTACGGCAGCGGGATTGTTCGCAGCCATCCCCGCTGTGATCGCTTACAACTACTACCTAGGCGGAATTCGCGGCATTGCGGCGCGCATGGATAGTTTCGCGTCGGAATTTGTCGCGAAGATTGAAACGATTTACAGCCCGTAGCCGCTGCGACGGCAGCAGTAACTTACGCATTCGAGCAGAAAGAAACCATGCCGCAGATACAACGCGAATCCGGGTCGTCACTTTCGGAAATCAACATGGTTCCGTTCATTGACGTCGTCCTGGTGCTGCTGATCATTTTCATGATCACCGCGCCGATTCTGCAGTCCGGAATCGAAGTAGACGTCCCGAAAACGAAAACCGTGAAAGAGCTGACGCAGGTGCGCATGGTCGTCACCATCGACCGCGCGCAACGCGTCTACCTGAACGACAAGCCGGTAAATATCCACGACCTCGGCGGGCAGTTGCTTTCGCAGATGAAAGACCCGCAGCATCAAGCGGTGTACGTTCGCTGCGATGAAACAGTTCCTTTCGGCAGTTGGGCAACCGTGGTGGACGCCCTGCGGCAATCCGGCATACAAAATATCAGCGTGGTCACCCAGCCGCTCAGCGAGCGCCCGCAAGCTCAATGACATGGCTACTCTCGCCGCCAACCCGCGTACGGATAATTTAGCCGGGCCGCTGTCGGCTTCGCTGGTGTTGCATGCCGGCCTGGTGGTTCTCTTCATCGGCTCTGCGATTTACACCCAGCAAGGCGATTCGTGGGGCGGGCCGGGCGGAGCAGTTACCGTCGGCGTGGTTGGAAGTCTGCCCGCGGTTCCCATGCCGCAGCCGGACGTGGAGACGCCTAGCCGCGTGGTGGACGAATCCAAAGGTCTGTACAAAACCGAACCGCAACCTAAGCTGGAGCCCCCCCCGGACGTCACACCGATTCCGAAATTCGAGAAAAATAAACTGCCGAAGTATGTGACACGCCCTTCGAAGATCCTGGAAAATCCCGCTCCTCCTCCCCCGAACGCAGTTCCCTACGGCGGTGGCGGCACTCCCACGGTGCCTTACAGCTCGTTCGCGATGGGGGCAGGCTCCAGCACACAAGCTGGCATGGGTTTCGAAGGTCCTGGCGCGGGAAATTTCGGCGCGCGTTTTTCCTGGTACGTGGAAGCCGTGCAGCGCAAGGTGAGCAGCACCTGGCTGCAATCTACGGTGGACCCGAGCGTGCAATTTGCGCCGCGCGTAGTGGCAACTTTTGACATACTGCGCGACGGCAGCGTCACCAATATTCAAGTGACCAAGTCCAGCGGGAACGCTTCGGTGGATTCTTCGGCAGTCCGCGCCATTCGCGACGCCAGCCCGATGCAGCAGTTGCCGCCTGCCTATTCCGGCTCAAAAGTAAGCGTCGAATTTTGGTTCGATTTCAAAAGGTGAGGAAGCGTGAGCGAGCCGCAAGCAGTGCAACAGACGCGGCAGCAAGCTGGCGCACAATAAAAAATATGACAAGAAAACTCACAATCATCGCAACACTATTGACGGCGGCGCTGCTGCCCTGCGCCCGCAATGCCTCGGCGCAGGACTGGTTTAAGACCGGCACCGGCCTCGGCGTCAGTAAAGCCCGCGTCGGGGTGCCTGAATTCGCGGTGCGCCAGCCCATTCCACCGGCACTCGAGAAAACTTTTCACGACGTGCTCTGGTCAGACCTGGAATTCTGCGGCGTGCTGGAACTCGTCAGCCCCAGCTTTTATCCGCCGCAAATTCCCAGTCAGCCCAGCGAAGTGACATTCGCGGAGTGGTCCGTCGCGCCGGCCAACGTTTACATGCTGGCCTACGGCAATTTGTCCGGTGACGCGACGAACTTGGTCGCCGCCGGATATTTGTCCGACGTGCACAATCCGCAAGCGCCCATCGCTTTGCAGAAAATCTATCGCGGTCCGGCCACGGATGCCGGTGCGCGCGCGCTGGCGCACAAGTTCGCCGATGATATCGTGGGACTGCTGAGCGGCGGCTCGCCCGGAATTGCGCAGACGCAGATCGCTTATGTGAGCACGCGCAGCGGCAACAAGGAAATTTGGGCCATGGATTATGACGGCCAGAATCAGCACCAGCTCACGCACCTGAAATCCATTTCGCTGACGCCGCGTTGGGCGCCCGGCGTGGACCGCATCGCGTTCACGTGCTACGTGCCATTCCGCGGCATCACGTCGCCGCAGATTTGCCTCTATTCCACGATTTCCGACCGCCTGATTTCATTTCCGCGTTATCGCGGCTCTAACAGTTCTCCGGCCTGGTCACCCGACGGCAATCAAATTGCCTTCATGTCCAGCCAGAACGGTGATCCGGAAATTTATCTCTCCGACGCGAGCGGCGGCGGCTTGAAACGCATCACATTTGCCGCGGGCGTCAGCACTTCCCCGGCATGGAATCCGAAAACCGGCAAACAAATTGTATTTGTCAGCGACCGTGGGGGCGAGCCGGTTCTTTACCTGGCGAATTCCGACGGCACCGACGTGCAAAAACTCGACATGCCGGACATGGGTTACGTCGTGGATCCCTCATGGTCACCAAATGGGCAATTGCTCGCATTTAGCTGGCGACGCCCGAGCGGTAACTTCGATATCTATATCATGGACATTGTGTCCCGCCAACTGGTGGAATTGACGCGCGACGAAGGGCGCAACGAACGGCCCAGCTGGGCGCCGGACGGTCGCCACCTGGTTTTCGAATCGACGCGCACCGGCACGCGGCACATCTGGACCATGCTGGCGGATGGCAGCTTGCCGCGCCAATTGACGTTCCAGGGCCAGAACGAATCGCCTAACTGGTCGCCGAAATAGAGTAAGCGCTTGCGTACGGCAAATGCGCGCCGCGTGGCTTCGCAGGTCGTCGCCCAATTTTGGCGCAAAGTTTTTTCCAGGCGCAGTAGCTTTAAGGACAAGCAATAGCGCTAAATGTCCCGGCAGTTTCCTCAGGGAAACCCGGAAATCGCAGAAGGAGGCAACTTATGCAGGCGGGTACGATTCGGAAATTCACGCTCCTGTTGGGAGTGGCCACGGTTTTTACATTTGTGGGCGGTTGTAAGAAACAGGTGGCCACCGCGCCGCCTACTCATGCCGCACCCGCGCCCACTGCGCAGCCCACGGTGACGCTGTCCGCGTCTCCGGCGCAGATTAATAGCGGCGATTCGACGACTCTCACCTGGAGCTCGACCGACGCCACTGATGCGGATATCGAACCGGGCGTTGGCAAGGTCGCGGTGCAAGGTTCGACGCCGGTGAATCCAACCAGCTCCACGACCTACACCATCACCGCCACCGGACCGGGCGGCACCGCCACGGCCACCACGCGCGTCACCGTGAATGCTGGTGCTGCGGGCGTCCCTCCAGCCAACAATCAAAGCATGAGCGAACTTTTCGAGCAGAACGTAAAGGACGCTTTCTTTGATTTTAACAAGGCCGATATTCGCCCAGACGCGCGCGACGCCCTGGCCAAGACAGCGGAATTTCTGCGTTCCTACCCGCAGGTGCGCGTAACCATCGAAGGCCATTGCGATGAGCGCGGTTCGACCGAATACAACATCGGCTTGGGTGAACGGCGCGCGCAGGCAGCGAAGAATTATCTGATTTCGCTGGGCATCGGCGCGAACCGCATGGACACCGTCAGCTGGGGCAAAGAGCGGCCCTTCTGCAGCGAGCATACCGAAGAGTGCTGGCAGCAAAATCGCCGCGGGCACTTCGTGGCGGCGCAATAAACAGTTCGCGCAGCTTTTCGACAACGTAGGGGCGGGTTCTCGCGTCGGCACGGGCACCCGCCTCTGCAAATCAGGACGTCCGGCAGCAATAAATTTTGCGGATGTTGTTTCGAGCCCTCTTCACTCGATTGAATTCAGTCCAGGAGGCAATCATGCGCGCACGATCAGCAGTGCTCGCGGTGGCAGCGTTAATTGTTGGCGCGGTCCTTGGCTCGATGTTGAATCCTCGGCCCACCGGCGCCGTATCCAAGGAAATTATCCAGCTGCAGGAAGACGTCTCGCAGCTGCTGCAGGGGCAGCAAGCCATGCGCACAACCCTTGATGCAAACAACGCGTCATTGCGCACCCTGCTGCAACAATCTCTTGATTCAGTGAATGCACTGAACCAGCAAATGGCTGCGCTGCAGAAGAACGTACAGGAAGCCACGGCCAGCAGCTCAGCCAGGATTGACACCATGTCCACGCAAACTCAGGGCGTTTCCGATAATCTGCAAGACGTCCAGGCGCGCGTCGGAAAAGTCGCCGCGCAAATTAACGACATGCAAAGCACGCTGCAGAGCATTGACGGCCGGATAGCTGGCGGCGCGGCCAGCGGCGCTCCCAGCAACGGCGGGCCCGGCCCTGGGTCGAACGCACCTGGTGCGCCCCCGTCCGCAGACAGCTCCGGCGGCGCGGCCGGGAATCCGCCGCCTGGTCGCGGTGGCCTCTCTTCGCTCCCGGCAGCTTCTTCCGACACACTCTACCAAAATGCTCTGCGCGATTTCACCACGGGAAAGTACGATTTGGCTAAGCAGGAGTTCGGCGACTACGTGCTACACTACCCTTCCACCGATCTCGCTTCGAACGCGCAATTCTATCTGGGAGAAATTTCCTACGCGCAAGCGGACTTCAAGGACGCCATCGCGCAATACAATCTAGTCCTGGCGAACTATCCGCAAAGTTACAAACTCGCTGCAGCGCTCCTGAAGAAGGGCTTCGCAGAGCTGGAGCTGGGTATGAAGGCGACCGGCACGAAAGATCTGCGCGAAGTAGTCCGCCGCTTCCCCGGCGCGGACGAAGCGCGCCGCGCGCAAGCCAAACTGAAGGAAATAGGGGCCACCACCACGGCGCCGCGCGCCTCCTCACCACACTAAAAGAAATTGGCCGCGCTCGTGCGCGCTCTGCATTGGTAGCGTCGATCGCAAACGCACCAGGGATGGCGCACAAAGTGCGCCACGACGGCTGTCTGCTGCAGCTTCTGCCCGGCCAAATTCGCGTGTATCCGGTTTACGCCCGCAAATCATCCGCCCGCCAATTCTGAATCATGCGCTTGATGGTCTTGCGGTCGTTGAGACTCTCGCCCAGAACTTTGCCCGCGAGCGCGGGCAGTTCCGCGTCACTTGCAAATCGCAGCGCCACCAGCTGGTTCAGCGTGAACTCAGGAATGCGCGGCCGCAAATTCGCGGGCAATACGCCCTGCATCCGCAATTGCATTTCCAGCCGAATCACCCGGTCCTGCACAGCCAGCGCAAACATCCGCGCATAAAGCGCCAGCAACAGCAGCGCCAGCGCCACCACGAGAGCTTCCACCGACCCTCCCGAAGGCGCGCGCACCACGCGAACAATTGCCCATACAAAATTGAACAGCAGCACCGGCAGCACAAAAAGATGAAACACAGGCACATACTTCGCATGATTCTGAAAATTTTGCGCCATGTAATCTCCTCTGTACACGAACAACCTGTGAACGCCGCTGGATTCTAGCAAAATTCGGCTGGGGCGCGTCTAACCGCGAAATTACTCCACCGATAGGCGCAAATCGCAGCGCCGCCCTTCCGCCGCAGCCCGCACTGCGGTATTTCTCGCCGCCGCGCCGCACATCAGCTATACTCAACGCTTCAGGGAAATCCTCGAAAAACAGGCAGGAAACCAATGTCAGTCAACAAAGTGATCCTCGTGGGGCGCCTCGGGCGCGATCCAGAAACGCGTTTTACAGGGGGCGGTCAAGCCGTCGCCAATTTTTCGCTCGCGACGGATGAAACGTACAAGGACAAGAACGGCGAGCGCCAAAAGCGCACCGAATGGCACAAGATCACGGTGTGGGGCAAGCAGGCGGAAATCGCCCAGCAGTATCTGAAGAAGGGCTCCCTCGTGTACGTTGAAGGCCGCATTCAAACGCGCGAATGGCAGGATAAGGAAGGGCAGAAGCGCACCAGCTACGACATCGTGGCCAACAATTTCCGCATGCTGGGTGGCCGCGCCGACGGCGCTGCGGCGGGAGCCAGCGCCGGCGCATCATCGCACAGCGGCGGTTTCGCAGGCGGAGGCCGTTCAGCGGATGTTGATATGGAAGGCGGACCTTCGGGCGAGGAATCCCCTACTCACGGTCCGGAAATTTCCGACGAAGACATACCGTTCTAAGAGCATTTCTCTGCCGCGCAATATTCGCCGCCCAAGGCCCTGGGGAAACGGTTTCGCGTGCGAGGGAATCACGATTTCTTCGCACGCGAAATGCTATACGGCGACCTGGCAATCAGCAGCTGCGCTTCGTCGCTATTCATCTTCACCAAATCAAAGGAATAACCTGTCCGGCCGTCTCCCGAAATTCTCACCAGAAAATAATACGTCTTTCCCGATTCCGCAGTCAGGTTGTTCAGTGAAACTTGTTGCCGGCTTGCCAGGCTGGACTGCCAGCGCGCGCAAACGTGATGCTCGCCAGGATCCACGGTGACGAAAAAATAGGAAGCGCCCTGATTGGCGCCGACCCACGCGCCGTCCAGCGCGATTTTCGCGGTGATGTTGCCGATCGCGTCAATCTTTTGCGTCTCCACAAAATAGACCACCGCCTTGCCTGCCGCAACATTGGGCAGGTGCTGGCCCTGCACGTCGCTTTTCACTTGGAATTGCACGTCCTTGGCGCCGCAGGCTGCTTCAGGATCGATAGGAGGCACGTAGCTCTGCGCGCAGCAGGGCCAGGCGAAGAGAATTAACGCGACGAGGACTTTCGTCGGTTGCTCCTGCTCAGCTGAAATGCGCCGATCGCCAGCCGGCCCGCCGCAGGGCGCCAGACACCAGGCCACAGCCGCAACGCCAACTAATGCTTCGGCCTGTCTGCCTCGTCCTTCTTCCGCTGCTCGTCCAGGCGTTGCATGAACGCTTCGAACTTAGGCAGTTGCTCCGGCGTCAGAATCGCGCGAATGCGCGCCCGTCCCTGCTGCCGAAGTTCCTCACGCTGCGTATCCGCCGGCGCGTAGGCCGTGCGGATTTTCGCCCGCGTGTCGTCCACGATCGCGCCCAGTTGCTGCTGCTGGTCGGAAGTGAGCTGCAGCTCGTGCGTCAGGTCGTTCACCAGTTCGTCGCGGCTCGGCGAGCCGGGCGGATTCTGGCGGCCCCACACGCGCTCGCCCCACAGATGATTTCCCAGGCCGCCGAGCAGCACTCCAAGCAAGAACACCACCAGCACCAGCAGTGCCGCCTCGCGCCGTGTTTTACTGTTTTCCATGACTGGTATCCGCCATCATTAGTAGAACGTCATCGCGATTGGCGGGCAGCGACGGCCGCTCCGGCACAATCTCCGGCATGCGATTTTCCGCCATGATGGACTGATCCGATTGCAATTGGCTGTGCCGGCCCAGGTCAAACGACACCAGCATCAACAGCGCAAAAGCCGCCGACGCCGCAAACCGCCAGGCCACCGACACCACCGGCCGCCAAATGGATTTGCCTTCTCTGGTCTGCAGTTCCTGGCGAATGCGCGCCATCACGATTCGGCTGAAACCCGCACCGGGATCGGGCGAAGCTTCCGCGAACGCCAGCAAACGCGCGCTCGCAGTAGCGTCTTGCAAAGCCTCTCTGCATCCCAAGCAACTCTGCAAATGCTGGGCTAGCATCGCTGCTGCCGCTCCGCGCAGCACGCCCTGCAGATGATCTTCCAACATCGCTTCATACTGCGTACAAGCCGCGTAATGATATTCTGCGTTCCTGTTTTCTGAATTCATGCTCATTGTCCTTGTCCTTCCTTATCTTCCGCCGGCCCCGCTGACCCAGCCGGCTTGGAATGGAGGCGACGCCGATACACGTCCATCAAACGAGCACGAGCCCTGAACAGTCGCACTTTCACAGTATTCACGTTGAGGTCGAGAATTTCCGCCAGCTCCTGCACCGAAAAACCTTCCACTTCTTTCAGCACCAGCAACTCCCGGTCCTGCTCCGGCAATTTCTCCATCATGCGCTCGAGCAGATCGCGCGCTTCGGCCCGGTCGCTGGAACTCGCCTGCGGCTGATCGGCCGAAACCACGCCATCGAGCCGCGAAACTTGCTCTTCCGAGAGGTCCGCCTCATACACGAGCGGGCGGACTTTTTTCTTGCGCAGATAATCCCAGCACTCGTTCACCGATATCTTATACAGCCAGGTGGAAAAGGCGGCGCGCTGATCGAATCGCTTGAGCGAAACGAAGACCTTCAAAAACACCTGCTGCACCACGTCTTCCACGTCTTCGCGCCGGCGCAAAATCCCGCTCACCAGCCCGAAGACGCGCTGCTGGTGCCGCCGGATCAGCTCCTCGAAAGCGGCCTCTTCCCCGCTCTGGGCCAGCCGGACCAGTTGCCGTTCTTCTTCGCCTTTCTCTCGCCGGGTCACCGGGAGCGATAGCGCCGAAGCAGTGGCTGCCATGTTCTTTGGGACGTTAGGCACGCGATTCTGGTTACAGCGGTAATTTTACGACTCCCTCAAATTAGCTTGTTGCGGCAGATAGATTATCATGTGACAATACCGCACATGATAATTGGAGAACGCATCCGTCTGCTCCGTGAAACAAAAAAACTCTCCCAAGGCGACATCGAGAAGCGCACTGGGCTCCTCCGCTGTTACATTTCGCGCGTCGAGAACGGCCATACTGTTCCGGCGATCGAAACGCTGGAAAAGCTGGCGCGGGCTATGGAAGTCCCGCTCTACCAGCTCTTCTACGACGGCGAAGAACCGCCCGTGCTGCCGAACCTTCCCAAGCGGAAGTCGGCCGACGATATCGCGTGGGGAAGCCGTGGGAAAGATGCTCGGGCTCTGGGACGCTTCCGCCGGTTGCTTGGCCGTATTGATGAGGGCGACCGTCGTTTGCTGATGTACATGGCCCAGAAAATGGCTAACCGCTAAGAATCTTCTGTCCGATTTCTTGCGCGGCGCTTGGCTCTACTCCCATTCGATGGTGCTTGGCGGTTTCGAACTGATGTCGTAAACCACCCGGTTCACTCCGGGAACTTCGTTTACGACGCGCACCGAAATCCGCTCCAGTACTTCACGCGGCAGTCTGGTCCAATCAGCGGTCATCGCGTCCAGCGAGTCCACGACGCGCACTGCAACGGTGTATCCGTACGTCCTTCCGTCTCCCATTACACCCACACTTTGCACCGGTAGCAGCACCGCAAATGCCTGCCACACTTTTTCGTACAATCCCGCGCGCCGGATTTCTTCCACCACCACGGCATCTGCGGCGCGGAGCGTCTCCAGTTTCTCGCGCGTGATCGCTCCCAGCAGACGCACCCCCAGGCCCGGGCCTGGGAACGGATGCTTTACCAAAATTTCCTCAGGCAGGCCTAATTCGCGGCCGATTTGGCGCACCTCATCCTTGAACAAATCGCGCAACGGCTCGATCAGGCCGAACGGCATGTCCGCGGGCAAGCCTCCTACATTGTGATGCGACTTGATCACCGCGGATGGCCCCTTCACGGAGACGGATTCGATTACGTCCGGATACAGGGTTCCCTGCACCAGGAATTTGACCGGCAGGCCCGTCGTATTTGCCAGCAGCTTGCCCTGCTCTTCCACGAACACGGAAATAAATTCCTTGCCGATGATTTTGCGTTTTTGCTCAGGGTCGGTGACGCCTGCGAGCCTGCCCAGAAACCGCTCGGAGGCATCCACGCCTATCACCGTGAAGCCCATGCGGTCGCGCAACAGTTCCAGCGTCTCGCGATATTCGTTGCCGCGCAGTAGCCCGGTATCCACGAACACATTGATCAGGCGATCGCCCACCGCGCGATGCACCAGTGCCGCAGCGACCGCCGAATCCACACCGCCGCTAAGCGCACAGATCGCTCGCGCTCCTTCGGCCTGCTTGCGAATCGCGTCTACGGTTGCGGCGATAAACCCCGCGCGACTCCAGTTCTTCTTCGCGCCGCAGATGCCGAACACGAAATTCTGCAAGATTTCCGTGCCGCGATCCGTATGATTTACTTCGGGATGGAACTCAACGCCGTAGAAATTCTTTTCGGGATGCTCGAAGGCGGCGATCGCGTTGTCGGTGCGCCCGGTGATTACAAAACCCGCAGGAACTTCCATCACATGATCGCCATGACTATTCCAGATCTTCAGATGGTCGGGGATACCGCTGAATAATTTGGAGTCGCAGGCCACGTCCAGCTGCGCGGGCCCATACTCCCGCCGCGCCGCCGCAGCCACCTTGCCGCCTAGAGAATGTGTGAGCCACTGCATGCCGTAGCAGATCCCCAGCACCGGAATGCCCAGCTGCAGCATCTGCGGATCGCACACCGGCGCATCTTTGTCGTACACGGAACTAGGGCCGCCGGACAAAACGATGCCCACGGGCTCGTGCGCGCGGACTTCCTCGAGCTTCGCCGTGCACGGCAAAATCGCGGAGAACACCTGCTGCTCGCGGATGCGCCGCGCAATCAGCTGCGTGTACTGCCCCCCGAAATCCAGCACCACAATTCCGTGTCGCGTGCTCACCCTGCCTCCCGCTTGCTGCTGCACTGCGGTTCCGGTATTCGCGGTCATAAGTTCCCTCAAATTCGTGCTATCGCAAAACAATATTTACGAGCTTCCTGGGCACGACCACGGTTTTCGTGATTTCCTTGCCGGCAATCAGCACCGCAATGCGCGGATCGGTGAGCGCGCGATTTAAAGTTTCCTCTTCACTCAGATCGTCTTCCACCAGAATTTTGCCGCGCAGCCGACCGTTGATCTGAATGATCACCTCGAACTGCTCCTCGCGCGCCAGATCGTCGCGATATTGCGGCCACTTCTCGCGCGCCAAACTGGTCTGGTGCCCGAGCATCTGCCACAATTCCTCGGCGATGTGAGGCGCCATGGGCGAAAGCATCAGCAGCAGCATTTCCAGCCCGCGCTTCAGGATCATCGGGCTAAGGTCGACGTCCAATGGCTCCTGCGCATGAATCTCGTTCACCAGCGTCATGAGCAAGGAAACCGAAGTGTTGAAGTGCCAACGCACCTCGAAATCGTTGCTGATGCGTTTCAGCGTTTGATGCACCTTGCGCACCAACAACTTTTCCTTCGCCGTCGCGTTGCTCAAATCCGTTTGCTGCGTCAGGTCGGTTTGAATGCTGCGCAGCCGATCCGCGTGGTCCGTCACCAGCCGGTAGACTTTTTTCAGGAAACGCGCCGAGCCTTCGATGGCCTCTTCGCTCCACTCCAGATCTTTTTCCGGAGGCGCGGCGAACAAAGTGTACAAACGCCCTGTATCACAGCCATATTTATCGGCCATCTCAATCGCGCCCACCACGTTGCCGCGCGATTTAGACATCGCCACGCCGCCCTTCTGCACCATGCCCTGCGTAAAAAGCCGCGTGATCGGCTCGTTATGCTGCACCAGCCCGATATCGCGCATCACCTTGCAGAAAAATCGCGAATAAAGCAGATGCAGAATGGCGTGCGTAATTCCGCCGACATACTGGTCAATCGGAAACCAGTAGCGTACTTTTTCCTTATCGAATGGCGCGGAGCTATTGTGTGGGTCGGTATAGCGATAGAAATACCAGGAAGAATCAACGAACGTATCCATCGTGTCCGTCTCGCGCCGCGCCGGGCCGCCGCATTTCGGGCAAGTGGTGTTCACAAACTCCGGCGAACCCGCCAGCGGTGACTGCCCCTGCCCCGTCAGCGTCACATTTTCCGGCAAACGCACTGGCAACTGATCGTCCGGCACCGCCACAATTCCATCTTTTTCGCAGAACACGATAGGAATCGGCGTGCCCCAATAACGCTGCCGCGAAACGCCCCAATCTTTCAGTCGGTAAGTCGTCTCAGCCGCGCCATAGCCCTTCGCTTGCGCGTCAGCGATCATTTTTTCCTGAGCCTGCTGGGTCGTCAGGCCGTCATAGGGGCCGGAATCCACCAGCCGTCCACGCTCGGTAAAAGCCTCGCTCATGCGATCAATGCGCAGCGGCACTCCGGACAGCGGCTGCACCACAATCTTTACCGGCAGATGATATTTTTGTGCAAACTCGTAGTCGCGTTCGTCATGCGCCGGAACGCACATCACCGCCCCCGTCCCATATTCCGCCAGCACAAAATTGGCCACCCAAATCGGAATCGGCACGCCCGAAAATGGATTCACCGCGAAGCGTCCCGTGAAAAATCCCTCTTTTTCCGCCAAAGCAATATCCGCCGCGCGCGAGCTTTTCTGCCGCAAGGCTTTCAGCTGCGAATTCAAGGCGCCTTGCCCCGGCACCCCCGCAAGAAGTTCATCCAGCTTGGGATGGCCCGCGGAAATCACCAGCGCCGAAGCGCCGTAAATCGTGTCAATGCGCGTGGTAAAAACTTCCAGCGCCATGCCTTCCATCTGCGCCACCCTAAATTCCACGCGCGCGCCCTGCGATTTGCCGATCCAATTCCGCTGCATCGCCAGGACGCGCTCCGGCCACCCGTCCTCCAGCAACTTCATATCCGCGAGCAGTTCATCGGAATAGTGCGTGATGCGGAAAAACCACTGCTCCAGCTCGCGCACTTCCACCAGCGTGGTTTCGTGGCGCCAGCAGAAGCCGTCAATCACCTGCTCGTTCGCCAAAACCGTTGCGCACTCCGGGCACCAGTTCACTTTGCTTTTCTTGCGGTACGCGATGCCCTTCTCGAACATGCGCAAAAATAGCCACTGATTCCAGCGGTAATATTCCGGCTCGCAAGTGGAAATTTCCCGGCTCCAGTCGTAACTGAAACCGAAGCGGCGCAGCACTTTGCGAAATTCCGCAATGTTGCGGCTGGTCCATTCGCGCGGGTGGGTGCCGTTCTTGATCGCCGCGTTTTCCGCCGGCAAGCCGAACGCGTCCCATCCCATCGGGTGCAGCACGTTGAATCCGCGCATGCGTTTGTAGCGCGCCACGGCGTCGCCGATGGTGTAGTTGCGCATGTGTCCCATGTGCATCGTGCCGGAGGGATAAGGCAACATCTCGAGCATGTAATATTTGGGGCGTGAGGAGTCGTTATCTACTGCGTTGAAGGCTTGTTGCTCTTCCCACACTTTCTGCCATTTTGCTTCGATTTGCGCGGGATCGTAATTTGCATGTTTGTGGTCGGAATCGGCCAAGTTCACTTCCCTCGCGATCGCGGTTTCGTTTTTGCCTTCTTCTTCGTATCGGAAGTCGTTTTCGCGCGGCGCGCAGCTGCAGCCTTCGCGGCCTTGACCTTCTTAGCGCGATGCGGGCGCGGCTTCATGCCATCGCCATTGGCCGTCACCACGCGCCCCAGCAGTTTCCACAGCGCCGCGACGTTACGGCGATCGTCGCCCGGCGCATCAATCGGCGTTTCCAGAATGAAAGCGCGCGCCGCCAGCAGAGGGTGATTCAATATGCGACCGAAAGCTTCCAGGCCAATCTTGCCCTTGCCAATGTGCTCGTGCCGATCCACGCGCGAACCCACATGCGTTTTCGAATCGTTCACGTGCACCACATAGACGCGGTCCAGGCCCACGGTGCGGTCCAGCGCCTGCAAAGTGTGTTCGAGCCCCTCCACCGTGCGCAGATCCCAGCCGGCCGCAAACGTGTGCGCCGTATCGATGCAGATACCTAGCGGCAAGTCCGGCGAAGAATCCAGAATCGCGCGCAGCTCTTCAAAGCGCGAACCTATCGAAGTTCCCTGCCCTGCGGTATTTTCCAGCAGAATTTTCAGGTCCCCCAGCTTCAGCCCGCGCGCCGCTTGCTTCAATCCCTGCGCAATCGCAGCGACGGCTGCCAGCGGTGTGCTCTCCCGACCGCTGCCAGGATGCGCCACCAGATAATCCGCGCCCAAAGCAATTGCGCGTACCAATTCCTGATGAAACGCCTGCACGGAGCGAGTGCGCAACACCGGATTCGGCGATGCCAGGTTAATCAGGTAATTATCATGAATGACCAGCGGCCCAAGCCCGAGTTCCTTGCGCCGGGCACGAAAACGAGCAGCCTCAGCTTCCGCGATGCGCATACCGCCGCGATTCCACATCCGCGGACTCGACGAAAAAATCTGCACCGCGTTCGCGCCCAAGCCGTGCGCGATCTCCAGCGAACTGCTGATGTCGCCTGCTATGGACGTGTGTATCCCAATACGAATACTGCCGTCTTTCCACGCGGGAATTTCAGGGGGCGGTGGTGCTTCCGGGCGGTACTCGTCGGCGGCATCGAAGGCTAGTGTGCTGCTGTGGTTTTCTTCCGCCATTCCCTCTGGGTGTCCGAGTGCCCTACGAGTCGATGTGCGGGCAGTGCCTCAGGGCGCCTCGCGCGCACATGCTGAAACATTCATTTTAGCGGAAAGCGCACGCTTGCGCAAACACTCATAAATGGACGCCGTCGCCGCACTTACTGCCACGACTCGCAAAAAAAATCACTTGCGTCGCAAATTTGCTCTTGACAACCAATAACCGAATGGTTATGGTTCAGCTATGCAAGCGCAAGTCGCAACCGACCATGTTTTCGCCGCACTCTCAGACCCCACCCGTCGCGCTATTTTCGAGCATCTCGCCCGCGACGGCGAACAAAACGTGCGCGCCCTCACCGCTCGCGCCGGGGTGTCGCAGCCCGCAGTCTCCAAACACTTGGGAATCCTGAAACACGCCCGCCTTGTACGTGACCGGCGCGCCGGTCGCGAGACCCATTACAGCGCCCAACCGCAAGCCCTGAAACCGATGATTGACTGGATGATCTTCTACGCCGCCTTCTGGCAAGACCGCTTCGATCGGCTCGAATCTTTTCTCCAAAGGATGGACCAATGAACGAACCCGCCACCACCCGGTCCCTTGTAATCGAACGCGAAATGCCGCATCCCCCGGAAAAAATCTGGCGCGCGCTCACGCAAGGCCCGTTGATAGAAGAGTGGCTGATGAAAAATGACTTTCAGCCGGTCGTCGGCCATGCGTTTAACTTCCGCTCGACCCCTGTGCCGGGTTGGAACGGAATCATAGCGAGCGAAGTCCTGCTGATCGAACCGAACTCACGGCTGTCCTATAGCTGGAGCACGATGGGTATGAACAGCGTTGTCACCTGGACATTGACGCCGACCAAGGCCGGCACGCACGTCCGCATGGAGCAAACCGGTTTCCGCTCCGAACAAGACGCGGCCTACAAGGGCGCGACCTATGGCTGGACGAAGTTCATCGGCAACATGGAGCGCGTCGTTGCAGGATTGGACTGAGGAGCATCGAACGGACGAGCGTTGGACGGACACAGGTTCGACCAAGGAGAGTTGGACCCAGGAGGTTGGACTGACCATGAACCAGGGCATCCTACGATTGATCTTTCGCTGGATTCACATCGTCTTCAGCATCCCGATCCTCGGATATATCTATAGTCCGTTCGAGGAAGTCCCGAAGTACGCCCCGGCGGTTCGGCAAGTCTTCGTTCCGATAATCGTCGTCTCGGGACTTTGGATGTGGAAAGGCCATCTCCTGCGACGACTTGCTGCGAAACGATCGGTCCGACAACGCGCTGCCGGCTGAGCGCGAGACGCAAATGAAAAAAATCCCGAACTCCCAGGACAAGAACATGAAAAAGTCAGGCGCGAACCAAGAACAGCCGGCATCGCAGCTCATCTCGAAAAGAATCGTTGAACTCGGAGACTGGCGCGGCGAAACCCTCAGCAGAATGCGCAAGCTCATCAAGCAAGCGGACCCACACGCCGTCGAAGAATGGAAGTGGAGGGGCACGCCGGTCTGGTCGCACGACGGCATCATCTGCACTGGCGAATCCTACAAAAATGTCGTGAAGCTTACCTTCGCCAAGGGCGCGTCCCTGAAGGATCCGGCTCGCCTTTTCAACTCCAGCCTGGAAGGAAACACACGCCGCGCGATCGACATCCACGAAGGAGAAAAACTTAACGAGTCCGCCTTCCAAGCGCTCGTGCGCCAGGCGGTCGCCCTCAACACGACGGGCAAATTGAAACGTTCGAAAATAGCGAAGGCGTAAGGGTTTCCGCCTCCGGGTCGTTTGTTCCCCGCCAATATCTCATCAGCCGAACCAGACCCAGAGCCGTCCAGCATTCGCGACCCACACGCGAAATCGCGCGTGGAACTGGCCGCCCCGCGCATGTATTATTCCCGTCGGGAGATTCGGATGACCAAGCCTCGTTTGGCCCCCTACATAATCGTTATTGCTGTGCTGCTCGCCGGAGCGCGCAGTTTGCCGCTCGTTGCAAGTCGTTCCGTAAGTCGTGCCGCAAGTCCTGCCGAAGTCCGCGCTAATACTCGCGCTGCCGATCTGGCTACCGGCGCGGTGGACAGCCAAGCCTTCCTGCAGACCCACATGGCACCGGCCGGCCCCCCCGCCAGCGCATCAGCTCCCGCCGTCGAAAAACTCCTCGCCCAAATGACGCTGAAAGAAAAAGTCGGCCAGATAACTCAGCTGACGATAGAGACGATCGTCGACGGCAAGGACCAGGACATCCGCATCAATCCCGAAAAACTGCACAAAGCCATCTCGGAATACGGCGTCGGCTCCATTCTCAACGCCTACGACCAGGCTCTTTCCCTGGAAAAGTGGCACGAAATTCTGCGCGCCATCCAAGCCGAAGCGAAGAATACGCGCCTGCAAATCCCCGTCCTCTACGGCATTGATTCAATCCACGGCACCACCTACATCGAAGGCGGCACGCTTTTTCCCCAGCCGCTCGCCATGGCCGCCACATGGAATCCCGATCTGATGCTCCGCGGCAGTCAAATCTCCGCCGCCGAGACGCGCAAAGCCGGTATCCCCTGGACGTTCTCTCCCGTGCTGGATGTCGGACGGCAGCAACTTTGGCCGCGCCTGTATGAAACGTTCGGCGAAGACACGTACCTAGCGACGGTGATGGGCGTAGCCAGCGTCCGCGGTTACGAAGGCGAAGATATTTCCAGCTCAGTCCAGGTCAGCTCCTCCCTGAAGCATTATGTCGGCTACAGCTTCCCCACCACGGGCAGCGATCGCAGCCCCGCGCTAATTCCAGAATCCATGTTGCGCGAATATTTTCTGCCCACGTTTGCGGCAGCCGTAAAAGCCGGCGCGCACACCGTGATGGTAAATTCCGGCGATGTGAACGGCATCCCCGGCCATGTCAATGGCTACCTGCTGAAAACGGTTCTGCGCGATGAATTGGGCTTTCAAGGCGTGGTAGTTTCGGATTGGCAGGACATCGAACGCCTCGTGACCGGGCACCATATCGCCGCCACAGAAAAAGAATCCACGCGCATCAGCATTCTGGCCGGGATTGACATGAGCATGGTTCCCCTCGACTACCGCTTCAGCGATTTGCTGCTGCAGTTGGTCCAAGAAGGCCAAGTCCCCGAAGGACGCATCGATGAAGCCGTGCGCCGGATTCTCACGCTCAAATATCAGCTGGGATTGTTCACCGACCCGTTGCGCGGGATTGATGCCAGTACTACGCTCGCTTCAACCGAATCGCGCCAGACCAGCCTCACGGCGGCGCGGGAATCCATCACGTTGCTGAAGAATGAAAACCGCACGCTGCCCCTAGCCAAAACCGCGCGCGTGCTGGTCACCGGTCCGAACGCCGATTCACTCATCCCCCTCGACAACGGCTGGAGTTACACCTGGCAGGGCGACAAAGGCTCCGCGTACCCGACCAAGGAATACGCCACTATTCTCGGTGCCATTCGCCAAAAAATTGGTACAGCCCAGGTGACCTACGCTCCCGGCGCAGCGTTCGACAAAGAACTCGACGTCGCGCAAGCCGCAGCGGCAGCAAGTGCGTCCAACGTGGATGCCATCGTAGTCTGCCTCGGCGAATGGGCCTATGCTGAAACCCCCGGCAACATCCCGGACCTCGCGCTTCCCGACGCGCAAATTCAGCTCGTGCAGAAACTGCTCGAATCCGGCAAACCGGTAATCCTGGTCCTCACCGAAGGCCGCCCGCGCATCATCCGCCCCATCGCCGCAGGCGCCAGCGCGATTCTGATGGCCTACAATCCCGGCAACGAAGGCGGCCAAGCCATCGCCGACATTCTCTTCGGCGACGTAAACCCCAGCGGGAAACTTCCCATCACCTATCCGCGCTTCGCCAACATGCTTTTCACCTACGATCACAAAATTCTGGAAGGCGATCAAGGCGCCGCGACCCCGCTCTACGCCCCACAATTCGAATTCGGCTACGGCCTCAGCTACACCAGTTACGCGTATTCGGATTTGCAGATAAGGCCGCCCACAGCTACAGGCGCGCAGCAGATACAAGTCGCAGTAACAGTAAAAAACACAGGAGATCGCGCGGGGAAGGAAATCATCCAGCTCTATCTGAACGAACAAGCTGCCAGCATCACTCCACCGCTGAAACGCCTGAAGCGCTTCGCAAAACTTCAGCTGCAACCAGGCGAAACCCGCCGCTACACCTTTGAACTCGGCCGCGAAGACCTATCCTTCATCAACGCAGAAAACAAACGCGTCGTCGAACCAGGCGTCTTCCAGGTCCAGATCGGCGGCCTAACGCAAAGTTTCGAATGGAAGTAACCTCCAGCCCACGGTCCGATCCACGCGTCCCGCGCAGCGCCGCAACGAACAGCGCGAGCGAGCCGCGCTGACTTCCGTCGCCCGCGCCGGTAACTTGACGGTCCCGTTTTCCGCGCTCATAATCCCGCTATCGAGGCCGTCCCATGCAGTATTGCTGCTCGTTCCGGCAGGCAATCCGAACCCCTCGCACATGTTTTTTCACCATGTTATTTTTCTGCCTCAGTTTGCTTGGCTGCAACAACGATTGCTTCGTATTTGTCTCCAACCCCGGCGGCTCGATTTCGGCCAGCAACCCAAGCTGCCAGTTCAAGACCGCCACCGGCACCGTCCGCCTGCGTGTAACCGCGTCGCCCGCAGCTTCAACCGAACCAGGACCGAAAAGCATCCAACATATTTTCGTGTCGCTGCGCGGCATCGAAGCCCTGTCAAGCGCGATTGCTGACGACGATTCGCCCGAATGGCGGGAATTGGCCCCGAAGCTCGCAACGCAACCCGAACAGCTCGACCTGCTCGCACACAGCGTCGATTCCTGCGAACCGAGCACCTTCGACGACGTCGCCGTTCCCGCAGACGCGTACCGCCAAATCCGCCTGCGCCTCTCACCCAACCAGCCGGCGACGAACGAGCCTGTACTAGAGCAAAACGCCTGTGGGAGTGTCGGTTTCAACTGCGTGGTAACAGCCGACGGCGGAATCCGGCCGATCGCGCTGGACACCCTTACATCGCAATTTCAAATTCCGTCAGATCACATTTCCGGCGGCTTCTTCCGCGTCCTTCCGGATACACCCATCAACCTCGATATCGAATTCAGACCGCAATCTTCGCTGCTACTTCCCGCAGACCAAGCCGTCCGCCTCGTGCCCGCCTTTAGCGTCATCCCGCAAGCTCCCTGCGAATCCGCAGCGGCGCCAAATCAATCGTCAATTCGCAGGCCATGAATCGTCGGCCACAAAATGAGCTTTCGGCGCAACCATCGCCGTCGAATCTTCTGCGCTGCAAGGAAGGTAATGAGATTCCGTCCCACTTGCCCACAGCCCTTTTGGGTTTGCAGCAACGCACGGCGCCCGCGGCGATGTAGAATGTACGGCGTGCACCACAGGAGCGATTGAAATGTCTTCCGCCTACCTGCTGAAAACCGAGCCTTCCGAATATTCGTTCGCGGATCTGCAACGCGACAAGTCCACCACGTGGGACGGCATCTCGAATCCCGCCGCCATAAAGAATCTGCGCGAAATGCAACCCGGCGCGAAGCTCGTCATCTACGAAACAGGCAAGGTCACCAGCGCCGTCGGCACCGCAACCGTAGTGTCTGTGGATGCTAGCGATCCCAAAAAGCCACTGGTGAAGATCGCCGCGGGAAAATCGCTAGCCAAACCCATTTCACTTGCCGCGATCAAAGCCCACAAGCTGTTTGCGGACTCGCCCCTGGTGCGCCAAGCAAGACTCAGCGTCGTCCCACTAACGACCGAGCAATATCACGCGCTGGTGGATGACTGATCGCGCCCACCGCTGAGTTGCGATATTGCTGAGGGTCTAGGCGACCCTTCGCGCCACGCCGAAAAAGAGAATCGCGTGTCATCCCGAACGGAGTGCGCGTCTAACAGCGTGTTGAAGAACTTAGTTTTTGAAGCTTTTTCGTTCTCAGTTTTGAGTTTTCGCTGAGTTGTAAGGGAGCGATTTGGTTTTTCTATCTATTGAGCCGGCTCATCCAAGACTCGCGTCATGTTCTGGCCATCAGGTTGCGCAATCGGCACAGATTGTAGGCAGCTCCTGTGAAGGTGAACAGCCATCCCAC
>Ga0209420_1000006_pt1 | contig 155875 bp, 132 predicted proteins | sample BlaSpr_A8_OM1_O1_FD_187972 | JGI IMG/M metagenome (GOLD analysis project Ga0209420, IMG submission 187972) | Forest soil microbial communities from Thunder Bay, Ontario, Canada - Black Spruce, Ontario site 2_A8_OM1_O1 (SPAdes) (version 2) | ecosystem: Environmental > Terrestrial > Soil >... | reverse complement strand
AACTTGAAAAATTTCCACAGGTACGATTACCGCGGTAATCAGGGCATATCTCGGTCGGGACGGCACGATGAAATTAGAACTTCTCAGACCGAACTTCCTTCTATAGGACCAGGTATTGATGGATAAAAGCGATGGCCATGCTGCCTTCGCCCACTCCACTCGATACTCGTTTGATGGAGTTATGGCGCACATCACCGGCCGAGAACACACCCGGGAGGCTGGTCTCCAACGGAAATGGGTGGCGATCGAGTTTCCAGGTGGTGAGGTCGCGCCCGGTGCAGATATAGCCGCGTGGATCCCGCTCCAATTCGCCTGGTAGCCATGAAGTGCTGGCATCAGCGCCGATCATCACAAACAAGGCATCAGCTTCATAGCTCAGTATCTTCTCCATCTCATGAGGCGCTTGAACACGAGCCTCAATTCGTTCCAGGTGATTTTCACCGTCCGCCGAAACAACCTGCGTAAAGGGAAAAACCTCGATGTTAGCCTTCGATGCGATCTGATCAATCAGGTATTGCGACATGCTGAGTTTCAGCCCTTCGCCCCGTACCAATACCTTTACTTCAGCCGCATAGCTCGACAAAAATATGGCAGCTTGTCCTGCTGAATTTCCGCCTCCTACCATGAAGACCTTTTTGCCGATTACATTGGTCGCCTCCTGACGTGCCGCTCCGTAAAATATGCCGCGCCCCAGCAGGCGGTCTTCACCCTTGCCTGCAGCCGACGCCAGTCCACGCCTGTGGCTAACACCACGGCTCGGGCTGACACCGACTGGCCTCCGTCAAACTCGCAGACATAGCCTTCACTCGCGGGAGTAAGCTTTTCAACCGACCGCGTCAGCGCAACTTCGGCGCCGAAACGAGTCGCCTGCTTGAATCCACGCCCGGTTAGGTCTTCCCCTGAAATCCCTTCAGGGAAGCCCAGATAATTTTCGATACGCGATGATGTACCGGCTTGTCCGCCTGCTGCACAGCGCTCAACAATCAGCACGCTTAGCCCTTCAGAACTCCCATAAACGCCGGCGGGCCATACCCGCTGGTCCGGCCCCCACCACCACCACGTCATAGCTGTCGCGACGGGGCTTGGTCTGGAGTTGCAGGGCTTCGGCAATTTCCCTCGTGGTCGGCGGCGCAACAAAAAGTTGTCCGTCAACACTTACGGCCGGGCAATCAGGGTCGTCGGAGACGCCGGTAGGCACCCGCTCCGGATGGCGATCACGATCGATCCACTCGTAGGGAATACGGTTCGCGGAAAGAAAGGTGCGGATGTTGTGGCAGTCGGCATCCCTGTTACGGCCGAAGATGAACACCCGCGATGTTGGTAAAGAAAGCGAACGTTGCTGGATCAGCAAGAGCCGTTCGCCCACCGTCTCCAGGATAATGGCGCGGGCCTCTTTGGAGTCCCGAATCAAGCGATGAAACTGCAGCTTATCCAGGCGCGCGACGCGGCACGAGGTTTGCGCTCGCAATGAGCCGAAGAAGGGAGTGCCGATCAGAAGAGGCACTTCACCGAAGAAATCGCCCTCTTTGAATTCGTGCTCCGCAAACTCGGTCTGCTTTCCGTGAACATCGAGAACGATCCGCAGTCGGCCTTCCAACACCGCATAGAACGAGGGGGGCGCTCCCTCTCGAATGAGCCATTCTCCTGGTTTGAGTCGCACGTCGGCGACAGTTTGCGTCAGTCGAGCGCATTCGGCTTCATCAAGACAGGCAAAGATTTTTGCTTGTCGCAACTCTTCTGCAGTGAACACGTCCCCGCTCCACAGTCGCTAAAATAATCGTCACACTTATGTACCACAGAATGCTGTCGATGAAAGCCCAGCTTATCTGTCCTGGGATCGAGCCGCCTCGTGCAAACGGCGCTGCGTCGCCAATTGTGGGGCGGCAGTTCTCGGCCCGCGTGCGGCAGCAGGGAGCGCAAAATTCCGTTGCCTGGATCAAGAATGGCACATGCTGTTGGGCGATGTTCATGGCAATGGCGTGACTTTCAATGATGCAAACGAGGCGTTACCGGAGATATGGTGAGGTAATCTCTTCGGCATCAACCACTACGTGTGACTGAAAGGTGGGGTTATGACTTCTAAGGAACCAGACGAACATCCAGATGCAGCGGCGGTCGCAGACGTAAAGCGTCACACACGAGATCACCAGCGCCTCCGGCTGAAGCGCTCGATGTATTCCGTGGCGCTACTTTTCCTCAGCTGTGCGTCAGTCGTTCCTTTTTCGAAAGGGCATTCGCTTCACGACCATGCGGAGCCATTCGGTACGTTACTCGTATGGTTGTCGCTGGGCCTTCTGTTGCTCTTCGTCTATTGCGCTGGCATGGTGGTGATGAGCTGGGTAGGTCTGCGTGAAGTGTTGAAGAGTGATGACTGACCCACACAGGGCGCGCACGGGACGATCAATACGTCGCTCGGCCCAGAGGTGTGGCATTTCGGCAGAGTTGGGCGATAAACGAACCGCAATTTCTAGAAACCATCGTTTCTGTTGGGTTTTGGTGCGCCCGGCGTGATTCGAACACGCGACCTTGTGCTTCGGAGGCACACGCTCTATCCATCTGAGCTACGGGCGCAATCGGAAATTAGATTGAGTGCAATGATTGTATTACGTTCGGTTGTGGGCTCGCAATGGAAAGGCAAAGGCGAAAATAGAAAATGGAAAATTCAGACTGGTTCGTGATTCGACAAATGCAAAGGGCCGGCGAGATGCTCACGCGGTTCTGAGGTTAGTTGTGGCTGCCGCCGAGTTCGCGGACTATGGCGCCTACGAAGGACTTGGCGTCGCCGAAGAGCATTAGGGTTTTGTCGAGGTAGTAGAGGGGATTATCGATGCCGGCGAAGCCTGGACTCATGCTGCGTTTGATGACCATTACAGTGCGGGCTTTGTCCACGTCGAGAATGGGCATGCCGTAGATCGGACTGGAATGATCATTACGTGCGGCGGGGTTGGTTACGTCATTTGCGCCGATCACCAGAGCCACGTCGGCTTGCGGGAATTCGTCGTTTACTTCATCCATGTCCAGAAGTTTGTCGTAGGGAATGTCCGCTTCGGCTAGAAGGACGTTCATGTGTCCCGGCATGCGGCCGGCGACGGGATGAATGGCGAACTTCACGTCCACGCCGCGCTTGCTGAGCGCGTCGTAAAGTTCGCGGACTTTGTGCTGGGCTTGCGCGACAGCCATGCCGTAGCCGGGAACGACAATCACTTTATTGGCGGCGCCGAGGATGGCGGCGGCCTCTTCGGCAGAGGCGCTGCGCACAGGGCGCGCTTGTTGCGCAGTGGTGCTGGCGACTTGCTCCTGTCCAAACGCGCCGAACAGCACGTTGCTGAAAGAGCGATTCATGGCTTTAGACATATTCACGGAGAGGATAAAGCCGGAGGCGCCGTCTAGAGCGCCAGCGATGATGAGCAGTTTGCTATCGAGCACGAAACCCATGGCTGCGGCGGAAAGTCCGGCGTAGGAATTGAGCAGGGAGATTACGGTCGGCATATCGGCGCCACCGATGGGGATGATCATTAGGACGCCGAAGAAGACAGGAATGATGAGCATCAGCGGGAAGAGGTGAACGCGGCTGGGATCGTGGACGAGGTATGCGGCGATGGCGATGGCGATTGCCAGCAGCGAGAGGTTAACGAGGTTCTGACCTTTATATGTGATGGGGCGCTGCGGCAGAATTTCCTGGAGTTTTCCTGCGGCCATGAGGCTGCCAGTGAAAGTTAGCGCACCGAGAATCACTTCCATTGCAAGCACGGACATCATGAAGGGCGGCACGTTGGGCGCGCGCAGATAAAATTCGGCGGTGCCGACAAGCGTGACGCAGAAGGCGCCAAACGCGTGGCTGAGCGCGGTGCGCTGCGGTACGGCGGTCATGTGCACCATGCCGAGTGGCACGCCAATGAGGGAGCCGAGGACCAGAGCGATGGCAATCCATTTGTATTCAATGATGTTGTGATTGAGCAGAGTGCCGCCGATGGCGAGCAACATGCCGATTTCGCCGGCGCGTACGCCGCGGCGAGCGGTGGCGGGCGTGCGCATCCACACCAGAGCCATAATGAAGAGCGCCGTGGCGACCAAATAGATGATTTCGATGAAGGTGTCTGTTCCGAGCCAGGCGGTCATTATTTTTTGGGCCCGCTGGTTTTGAACATTTTGAGCATGCGATCGGTGATGAGGAAGCCGCCGACGACGTTGCTGGTGGCGGCGACGATGGCGAGCGCGCCGAGGATGGTGGACAGAGTGCTGCGATGTTCGCCGGTGAGTATGATGGCACCGACGACGGCGATGGCGTCGAGGGCGTTGGTGAGGGACATGAGCGGGGTGTGCAGCAGCGGAGAAATCTGGCGAATGACTTCGAAGCCTATGAAAGCGGCGAGCATGAAAACGTAAAGGCTGGTGAGTAAATCCATCTTCATGATTATTTGTTCTCCTGAGAGGCGGTGACCAAAGGCGGCAGTTTGTAAAATTCGCGCAGGCGCTGATTGACGATTTCACCGCCCGTGGTAAGCAGCGTGTCTTTAATGATTTCATCGGCGGGATCGAGGCGAAGCTTGCCCTCTTTTACGATGTGGAGAAGAAACGCGGAAACGTTGCGCGCATACATCTGACTGGCATGGTAGGGAACCGTGCTGGCGAGATTGTACCATCCGATGATGGTAACGCCGTGCGCGACGATTTTTTCCCCGGGCTGAGTGAGCTCGCAATTTCCGCCGCGCTCGGAGGCGAGGTCCACGATCACGGAGCCGGGCGACATACCTTTGACCATGTCAGCTGTGACGAGTAGCGGCGATTTTGTTCCGGGGACTACGGCGGCGGTGATGACGACATCGCTTTCCGCGACTACTTTGCCGAGGAGTTCGCGCTGGCGGCCGTAGAATTCTTCGCCTTGGGCGCGCGCGTAGCCGCGCGCGTCTTCTGCATCCTTGGCTTCGATGGGCAATTCGACGAATCGGCCGCCGAGGCTTTGCACTTGTTCTTTGGCGGCGGGACGCATGTCGTAAGCCGAGGCTACTGCGCCGAGACGGCGCGCGGTGGCGACGGCTTGCAAGCCGGCAACGCCTGCGCCGATTACGAAAACGCGGGCTGGTGTGATGGTGCCGGCGGCGGTGGTGAGCATGGGGAAAATTCTGGGCAGAGTGTCCGCGGCGATGACGAGAGCTTTGTAGCCGCAGATGGTGGCCATGGAGGAAAGCACGTCCATGCTTTGTGCGCGGGTAGTGCGTGGCATCAGCTCGACGGAAAACGCGCTGACGTTGCGCCGGGCGATTTGCTGAATTGTGTCCAGGCCGCCCAGTGGACGAAGAAATCCTACGAGCGCTTGATCCTTGCGGAGCAGCGGGAGGTCGGCGTCGCCGGTCTTGTCGTTCGAGCCGTAGCACAGAACCTGCGCGATGATATCGGCGTTGCGAAAAACTTCGGCGCGGTCGGGGATGATTTTTGCGCCTTTGGCTGTGTAGGTGGCGTCGGGATAGCCTGCTTCCATTCCAGCGCCGGCTTCGACGATTACTTCGAGGCCGCCTTTCGCAAGGGTGGGGATCACGGCGGGGACCAGGGCTACGCGCCGTTCACCGGGATAACTTTCTCGCGGGACGCCCACGATCATGAAACTTCCTCCTCCGAAAACGGACGGTTGAATTGCGGTTGCGGTTTCAGTTGCAGGAAAGGCCCAGGGTGAAGAGGGCAAGAAAGATTGCCGAGGCTGCACGCGGCTTGGCGCGCGATCCTGAAACCAGAAATCATACACCAGGGCGGGGATTTTTTGTCCGGGTTCGTTGCGTACGGAATGCATGGTTGGCTGGAACTTGCCGGTTGCTGGGGCGCTGGTTGCTTTATAATCCGCGCGGAAGTGTCTTGGAATCGAGCTTGGGATGAGGCGCGCTGCGCCGACCTTTGATTGGGCCGCACGCTGCTTGGAGGAAGGAGACCGCTTGTGACTGCTTGCCCTGGTAGGTTGTGTGCTGCGCGGAATGGTTTGCGATGGGGCGTTGCGCGGCTGATGTTGGGCTGCGCGATATTGTTTTGCGCCGCTCCCGCGCAGGCACAGAACCGGGATCCTTCGAGCGCGCTTTCTGCTGGGGCGCATCGCACGATTGCGCAATTGAGTTCGCTGAATGCGATTCCTGCGGGCGATTGGAAATTTCATGTGGGTGACGTGGCGCACGGCGAAGCGACGGAGACGGATGATTCGGCCTGGCAAACGGTTACTGAAAATTCCCGCGCCCCGACGGAGGCGGTTTGGTACCGGCGGTGGATTGAGGTGCCCAAGACGCTGAATGGTTACGCTTTGAGCGGGGCGCGGGTTTGGTTTCAGTTCGAGGCTTATGCGAATGGACCGATGCCCCAAATTATTTATTTCAATGGGCGGCGCGTGGCGATGGGCGATGATCTGGAACCGATTGTGCTGTTCGATCACGCGCAGCCGGGCGAGCGCGTGCTGGTGGCGGTGAAATTGCTGCGCACCGTGGACCAGAAAACTTTCGCGCGGGCGGATGTGGCAATCGAATTTAGTGCGGCGCGGCCGAATCCTAACGATTTGCTGCAGGAAATACTTTCGGCCAATGCTCTGTTGCCTGCGCTGGGGCCTTCGATTGTGGCGGTGCGTGCCGCCATCGAAGCTGCGAGTGCTGCGGTGGATTTGCAGGCGCTACAGCAGGCGCAGCAGCAGGCTTTCGATGCGTCGCTCGTGCGCGCGGAGGGCGAACTGGAAAAGATTAGGGGCGACTTGCAGCAGACCTCGATTCGGCTGACGGGAAATTCGCATATTGACGCGGCGTGGCTGTGGCCTTGGACCGAAACGGTGCAAGTCGTGCACAATACTTTTTCGACCGCACTGCAGCTGATGAATGAATATCCGAAATACACTTTTACGCAATCCGCCGCGGCTTACAGCGAATGGATGTGCCAGAAGTATCCAGCGATCTGCCAGGAGATTCAGGACCGCGTGAAGCAGGGGCGCTGGGAACTGGTGGGTGGGATGTGGGTGGAACCGGATTTGAATATGCCGGGCGGCGAATCGCTGGTGCGCCAGCTGCTGATCGGCAAAAGATACTTCCGCGAGAAATTTGGCGCGGACGTGCGCATCGGTTGGAATCCGGATTCCTTTGGCTACAACTGGCAGCTGCCGCAAATCTACAAAAAATCGGGCGTGGATTATTTTGTGACGCAGAAAATGGCGTGGAACGATACCAATCCGCTGCCTTTCAAGCTTTTCTGGTGGCAATCGCCGGACGGCAGCAAGGTGCTGTCGTATTTTCCGCACGATTACGCGCGGGGGATCGAGCCGGAGCCGCTGGCCGAGGACGTGGCGCGAGCGCGGCAGCTCGATCCGGGCCTGCCGGAGATGATGCATTTATTTGGCGTGGGCGATCACGGCGGCGGGCCGACGCGCGCGATGCTGGACGCGGGAGTGCGCTGGACCGATCCGAAGATGGTATATCCCAAGACATTTTTTGGGAACGCGCAGGGATTTTTTTCGGACGTGGAGGGGAAGCTGGATACGGCGCACTCGCCGGTGTGGAATTACAAGACGATTGCGGGTGGCTCAGCGCAGTTGCCGGCGCCGGCGAGCGGCATGGTGAGCTTGCCGACATGGAACGACGAATTGTATTTCGAATATCACCGCGGAGTTTTCACTTCACAGGCGGCGCACAAGCGGAATATGCGCGAAAGTGAGGAGTGGATGCTGGACGCGGAGAAATATTCGTCGCTGGCGTGGCTTTTCGGCTTGGCTTATCCCGCTGAGGCTTTAAACGAAGCGTGGAAGAAAGTTTTGTTTAACCAATTCCACGATCTGGCGGCGGGGTCGGGGATTGGGGTGATTTATCAGGAGGCGCAGCGGGATTACGACATGGTGCGGTTTACAACTGGAGAAGCTTCGTCGGCTGCGCTGGCGCAGATTGCTGCGCGAGTCGACACGCTCTCGCCCGTGCGCTCGAGGCCCGTGCTCGTTTTCAATCCGCTGGCGTGGGAGCGGCAGGACCTTGTGGAATTTTCGGTCCAGATGCCCCAGAGCGTGAAGGATGGCGTTTCCGTGCTGGATGGGGAACATCATTGGCTGCCGGTGCAGGTGATTTCCTCGGACGCGGCGACGAACACAGTGCACCTGCTGGTTGAGCCGCGTGCGGTTCCGGCGCTGGGCTATGCGCTGTTGCGGGTGGTGCCGGGGCGGCGCGATGGTCCGGGAGATTTATCGGCGCACGATTTTACGCTGGAAAATTCCATGCTGCGCGTGGTGGTGGATCCAAAGAACGGCTGCATTACGAGCCTGTATGATAAGCGCGCGCAATTCGAAACGATTGCGACCGGCGGGTGCGGCAACGAGCTGATCGCTTTTGAAGACAAGCCGAAGGATTACGACGCGTGGAATATTGACGCGGACTTCGAGAAGTCGTTCACGCGCCTGGACATGGTGGATTCGGTGCAGCTGGTCGAGCGCGGCCCGTTGCGCACGACGCTTCGCGTGACGCGGACGTGGCAACATTCGAAATTCGTGCAGGACATCACGCTGTACGCGGGGCTGGATCGCGTGGACGTGGTAAATGATTTTGACTGGCACGAGACGCACGTGCTGCTGAAGGCCGCATTTCCGCTGGCGGCATCGAGCGAGCATGCGACCTACGAGATACCGTACGGCTCAATCGAGCGGCCGACGACGCGGAACAATTCGTGGGAAGCGGCGAAATTCGAAGTGCCGGCGCTGCGTTGGGCTGATTTGGGAGACGCCGCGCACGGATTCAGCCTGATTAATGATTCGAAGTATGGCTATGACGCGAAGGGCAACGTGCTGCGAATTTCGCTGCTGCGTTCGCCGACGTGGCCCGATGCGGACTCGGATCGCGGGCAGCAACATTTTGCGTACGCGCTTTATCCGCATGCGGGCGATTGGAAGCAGGCGCTGACGGTGCGGCGCGGCTACGAATTCAATGCGCATTTGAGAGCATTGCCGGTGAGCCCGCATCTGGGAGCGTGGGGAGCTGAGCTTTCTTTTGCGCGTGTGGAGCAGGACAACGTGGTTTTGACGGCGGTGAAGAAGGCGGAGGACGGCGACGCGCTGCTTTTCCGGTTTTATGAATGGGCGGGGAAAAATGGCGAGGTGCAGTTAGCCGTTCCGGCAGGGGCCGCGTCAGCCACGTTGACAAATTTGATGGAGCAGGCGGAAGGCGCACCGCTCGAGATTTCTCGCGACGGCAAAGTTAGGGTGCCGGTTCATCCGTTTGAGATTGTTTCGGTTCGCGTGAATTATCCGCGCGCCGGTTCGGGTGCGGCGGCCGCGGCGGCGCAGATGGCGCACTGAAGTGCGCCGCCAGGAAGGCTACATTAGCCTCGGGCGAGGTTTTTGATCTGTTTGGCCAACTTTTCTACTTGTTCGGACTTTCCAACGATCGTCAGTGAGAGCACGTTGGCGGAATCGGTTTTCTCGACTTCGTCTTTCAACTCGCTGGCGAGAGCGTAGAGCTTTTCGACGTCGTCATGGATTTGCTCCTTATTTTGTTTCAGAATCAGTTTGGGATCGGGCTTGGCGCCATTGTCACCGAACGGATCGTTGCGGCCGTCATAGACCGGCGTATTGCCCGCAGGCAGCTTGGGGCTGGGATTTTGCGCGAAGGCGCGCGCGGCCAGCAGCGCAAGTGGGGCAGCGAGCGCCCAGGAAAATAGTTGGGTGATGAAATTACGCTTTTTCGGGTCCATAATGCGTGCTCCCGTTCGCGAATGTGCTTTGGGATTTCCTCTGGCCGCGCCGCATGGGGCAGCTTGCCGGATGGTATAATCCCGCTCCCTCTATCTTATGACTGATTCGTTCTCACGGTGGATGGAAATTGCAGGGAAGATCGGCTTGCGGCTGCTGGTCATCCTGCTGTTTGCGATGCTGCTGACGCGCGCGCTGAAAGCGGTGACGGCGCGGCTGGTGCAGCTGGCCAAATCGCAATCGCGCGCGGGCCAGATGCGCGAGCAGCAGACGCGCACGATGGCCGGCCTGCTCTACAGCATTGGCTCGGCGATTATCGGGTTGATCGCGGTGCTGATGGCGTTCGAGTTATTGGGCTTCGATATTGCTCCCGCGATGGCGACGGCGGGCGTGGCCAGTATCGCGATTGCGTTTGGCGCGCAGAGCCTGCTGAAAGATTTCATCAATGGATTTTTCATTGTGTTCGAGGATCAGTACGTCGTCGGGGACTTAATTCAGGTGAATGGCGAGACGGGGCGGGTAGAACATCTTACTTTGCGACGCACGGTATTGCGCAATCCGGCGGGCGCGATGGTGACGGTGCCGAATAGTTTGGTGGGACAGGTGGCGAACCTGAGCCGCGATTGGTCGCAGGCATTTGTGGACGTGACGGTTCCGGCGGCGGAGATGGTAGGACGCGCGCTGGCAACGCTGGAAAAAATCGCAGGAGATTTTCGCAATGATGCGGATTGGTCCGCGGCTTTGATTGACGGGCCGCGGGTGCTGGGGGTCGAAGCGCTCTCTTTGGATGGCACGGTGATTCGCCTGCAAGCGCGGACGATTCTGAACCGCAAGGACGATGTGGCGCGCGAGTTGCGGCGGCGAATTAAATTGGGATTTGAGCAGGCGAAGATTCCGCTGAGCCACACGCATCAGGTGACGTTGCAGGGCGAAGTGCCGCAGAGCGGCGAGTAACGCCGGGCGATTCGCTGCCGACGAAAACCTTGAACCGAAGACCTTCAATCGAGTAGCTGTGATGGATTGACCGTGACCGAGTAACTGCGATTGAGTCCGAATAACTTCGACCGACAACGAAGGAGAATGCGATGGGACAAGTGACACACGAGCAGGTGAATCTGATGTTGCGGCTCTACGACATTAGGCGCGAGCCGCGTTTGCGCGAGGCGCGGGATTGGTACGTGAGGAATTTCAAGCCGACGTCGCTGGAAGACGTGATGAACGTGGCGCCGCCGAATTCGCAGGAAAACGCATTCATGCGCATGGTGTTGAGCTACTGGGATATGGTGGCGAACGTCGTGAATCGCGGGCTGATCGATGAGGAATTTTTCTTCGAGAGCACGGGCGAGCAGTGGATGGTTTGGGAGCGATTGAAGCCGATCGTGAATGGGTGGCGGGAGATGTTCAAGAACCCGCACGCATTTGCGCGGCTGGAGGAACATGTGAAGCGCTTGGAGGCGTGGCGCGAGAAAAATGCGCCGGGCAGCAACGAGGCAACGCGGCAGATGATGGCGTCGATGGCGGCGCGCGAACGGAAACCCTGATAGAAGCACGGTGTTCTTGTGCGGTAGCGCGTCACGGCCGCTGCGCGGATCGAGCGCGGGACACCGTGGCTGCCGCGCAGAATATTGCTATGAGGCGTGGGCGAGTTATGGTAATTTCCTGCCCGACCCCCGCGATTGGTATTTTCCTTAAGCATTTCCATGCACCGGGAAGCTCTGGAGGGAAGCCCAGGGCCAGAGAATTGCCCGGGGAGGAACGAGAAACATGAATGCCCGCCATCCACTTACGTGTCTGATTGCGCTCCTGATCTGTTTACGGCTGGCGATTCCCGCCGATGTTGCGGCGCAGGCCGGACAAGCGACGCCGGCGCAACATGCCGGGAAACTGACTGCTGTTCTGCCAGTCGTGAACGTAATTCGCGGGCCGCAGCAAACTCCGGCTTCCACTGCGGAGGCGGTTTATTGGGGCGACGTGATTAACACCGGGCATTTGGCGCGTGCGCGCGTGGCATTGGACGATGGATCGGTGCTCAGCGTAGGTTCGGATTCGAATCTGACAGTGACGAAACATGATGGCGGAGCGCAGCAAACGGAACTGGATCTGAATTACGGACGCGTGCGCGCGAACGCTGTGAAGCAGGTGAAACCCAACGCCAAATTTCAAATTCGCACGCCGACCGGAGTTGCGGGCGTCGTCGGAACCGATTTCGCCCTGGATTCACAAGGCGACACGACGCGGATTGTGGTGTACGAGGGCAAAGTAAATTTCTGCGCTCTGAAGCCCGGTGGGGTGCTCGGGCCGTGCGTGATTGTGGGAGCGGGCGAATCTTCGAGCGTGCAATTCAATGCGGCTCCTACGCCTCCGGTGCCGGCAACGCCTATGACCGTGACGGAAATGAGCAGCACGACGAGTGTGAGCGGGGGAGCGGGCGGAGCAGCAGGCGGTCTGGGAGTTGCGGGCGCGACGGCGGTGGGAGTTGGCGCAGCGGTCGCAGTGACGGTGGCGGCTGTCGTGATTCGTTCGGTGACCAAGACGCAGACGTGTTCATCGCCGGCGGCTGCTGCGCATGTGGTACCGGCGGAGAATTGCACGGGGATTACCAATGCTGGGAAGGCGCCGGGGCAGCGGCCCTGACGTTTCTGTGATGTTACGTAGCCAACAACTCTTCTTGACCGGCGCAGAACCGGGATCAGCAGCATCCAATCCCGCGGAGTAAAACCTGCAGACTCACAACTTGGGCCGGGAGTGGTGTGCGCGAGCTTGCTGCGTGGCTAGAAATTCGCTGATGAGGCGAGTGGCTACGCCGGGTTGGTCGGTTTCGAAAATGTGACTGGCGCGCGGAATCAACGCAAGTGTTGCGCCGGCGATGCGTTCAGCGATCAGCAGAGCGTTCGCGACGGGAATGAGTTGGTCGGTTTCGCCGTGAATGATGAGCGTTGGCGCGGTGATTTGCGCGATGCGGCTGTAGGCTTCCCATTGGAGAATCCCTTGCAGTTGTCCCAGGTACCCTTGCGGCGTGGGGTACCACTTCATGCGGATGGCCATGTCTTCATCAATGCGCTCGCGCGGGGTGGCGGCGTCGTAGATGAACGGGATCATGGCTTCTTTCGATTCTTCGGGGGTCATGCCCTGACGCGTTAGGATTTGCAGGGCCTCCGGTTCGGGGCGCACGACGTGTGGTCCACCGGCATTCGTGCAACCCAAAATTAAGGAGCGCACGCGCTGCGGATGCTGCAGCGCGAATTCCTGCGCGATCATGCCACCCATGGAGACGCCGAATACGTGCGCGCTGGTGACGCCCGCGGCATCCAGCACGGCGGCTGCATCGGAAGCCATCAGCGCGATGGGATAAACGCCCGGCGGCACGTCGCTTTGGCCGATGCCGCGATTATCGAACGCGACGGTGCGAAAACTTTGCGCGAGCGGCGGGCGCGCGCGATGCCACATGTAGGAGGGGTAGCTGAGGCCGTTGATGAGCAACAGAGGTTCGCCCGAACCTTGCTCATCCCAATAAATTTTAGCGCCTCGATTTTCAACGAAGGGCATGGAGCCTCCGGGGGCACGAGCTGGCTACTGTGCGGGAAGGGAGCGGGAGCAGGGAATGAGATAGTCGCACACAGATGAATGTTACTAACACGCGCGCCATTGTATATAATCCGGCTCATCATGCCAAATCAAGAAACGCTCTACGAGGTGGCCAAGCGGGTGGCCACGATTACGCTGAACCGTCCCGACAAATTAAACGCCTGGACCGCGGTGATGGAGCAAGAGGTGCGCGCCGCGATGGCGGAGGCAGAGCGCGATGAAAATGTTCGCGTGATTGTGCTGACGGGCGCGGGGCGGGGATTTTGCGCTGGCGCGGACATGTCGCTGCTGAGCACGGTGGCCGCGAAGGGCCTCGATGCGGAGCAGCGGGCGCAGGCGGTGCAAGCCAGCGCGAGCGGCAGCGCAGGCGGCGCGCGCGCGGATTTCCAGAAGAAGTATTCGTATTTTCCGGCGCTGAGCAAGCCGGTGATTGCGGCGATTAATGGGCCGGCGGTGGGCCTGGGATTGGTGATTGCTTTATATTGCGATTTGCGTTTTGCTTCGGATGCGGCGCGCTTTAGCACGGCGTTTGCGCGGCGCGGCTTGATTGCCGAGTATGGCATGGCGTGGATGTTGCCGCGTCTGGTGGGACACGCAAACGCACTGGATTTGCTTTTTTCGGCGCGCTTGATCGACGGAGCGGAGGCTTTTCGAATGGGCCTGGCGAACCAGGTGCATCCGCAGGACGTGTTTCAGGAGAAAGTCCGGGAGTATGCGACCGAGCTGGCGTCGAATGTGAGTCCGCGTTCCTTGCGCGTGATCAAGCGGCAGGTCTATGACGCGATGTTCCAGACGCTGAGGCAAGCGTTTGAAATCGCCGAGCGGGAAATGCTGGCGAGTCTGCAGTGCGAGGACTTCAAAGAGGGCGTGGCGCATTTTGTGGAAAAGCGCGCGCCGTTTTTTACTGGGAAATAGCAGAGGCCTATGAATTTCCAGCCGAGCGCGAAGGCGAAGGAACTGCAGCAGCGGTTGCAGAGCTTCATGGATGCGCACGTCTATCCGAACGAACGGCAGTTCGAGCAGGAGACGGCGCGCGAACCTTGGAAGCCGACGCGGATTGTGGAGGAACTGAAAATAAAGGCGCGCAGCGAGGGGTTGTGGAATTTATTTTTGCCGGAGGATCCGAGTGGAGCGGGACTGAGCAATCTGGAGTACGCGCCGCTGTGCGAAATCATGGGGCGCAGCCACATGGCGCCGGAAATATTTAATTGTTCGGCACCGGATACGGGGAACATGGAGGTGCTGGCGCGTTATGGCACGGCGGAACAGAAGGAAAAATGGCTGAAGCCGCTGCTGGCAGGCGAAATTCGATCGTGCTTTTCGATGACCGAGCCCGATGTGGCGTCTTCGGATGCGACCAACATCGCGGCGAGCATCGTGCGCAGCGGTGATGAGTACATTATTAATGGGCGGAAGTGGTGGTCGTCGGGTGCGGGGAATCCGCGCTGCAAAATCGCGATATTTATGGGCAAGAGCGATCCTGCGGCCGCGGCGCACAAACAGCAGTCTATGATTCTGGTGCCGCTGGATGCGCCGGGAGTGAAGATTGTGCGGATGCTGAAGGTGTTTGGTTACGACCATGCGCCGCACGGGCACGCTGAAATACATTTTGAAAATGTACGCGTGCCGGCGGCGAATATGCTGCTGGGTGAAGGGCGCGGATTTGAAATTGCGCAGGGTAGGCTGGGGCCCGGGCGGATTCATCATTGCATGCGTTGTATCGGAGTGGCCGAGCGTGCGCTGGAAGCGATGTGCAAGCGCGTGCAGGCAAGAGTGGCATTCGGCAAAGCGCTGGCGGAGCAGGGAACGATTCGCGCGGGGATTGCGGAATCGCGCATGGAGATAGAGCAAGCGCGGCTGCTCACCTTGCAAGCGGCGCACAGGATGGATACGGTGGGGAACAAGGCGGCGCGCGCGGAAATTGCGATGATTAAAGTAGTGGCGCCGAACGTTGCGTTGCGCGTACTGGATCGCGCGATACAGGCGCACGGAGGCGCGGGAGTTTCGCAGGATACTTTTCTGGCGAACGCTTGGGCGATGGTGCGGACATTGCGATTGGCGGATGGGCCGGATGAAGTGCACATGGAATCGATCGCGAAGTGGGAACTGGCGAAAAGTGCGAAACCGGCCGGAGGTTCCGCGGGAAACTGAACTGTGCTGACGGCGCACGAACGCCTGAATCGGGCAAGAAACGGGAACGGGAAAATCTGCCATGCCGCTTATTTTGAAAAATCCGCAGGCGCTGCCAGAGTTCGTAGGCAAAGAAATTGGCGTGACGGAATGGTTTCGTCTTACGCAGGAGCGCATCGAACAATTCGCGCAGGCTACCGAAGACCGACAGTGGATTCACCTGGACTGTGCGCGGGCGGCACGCGAATCGCCTTACGGCGGGACGATCGCTCACGGATTTTTGACGCTTTCGTTGATGGCGCATTTTGTGCATGAGGCGATGCGCATTGAAGGCGGCCTGCGGCTGGCGGTGAATTATGGCTTGAACCGCGTGCGATTTCCCGCGGCGGTGCGGGCGGAATCGCGGATTCGCGGGCGTGTGGGATTGCTGGTTTGTAAGGAAATGTCGGATTCGCTGGAAGCGATTTACAGCGTTGCGGTGGAGATTGAGGGAGCTGAAAAACCTGGCTGCGTGGCGGAGTGGATTGTTCGCTATTACGTGTGATTGAGTTTGAGGGGGGCCGGGCGCAGGGGCTTCGTGGCACTAGATTTGGCCCGATTGGGCTGTGCGCAGGGAGGCGCGCAGGAGCATCTGGATTGTTGCGGGCATGGCGGCGAAGCGGGCGTCTTGGGTGAGGCCCTGGTGGTAGCGGTAATAAATTTGCTGGACGATTACGGCTAATTTGAAGCGCGCGAAAGCTAGATAGAATGCGATGGGGGAAACATCGTTGCCGGTTTTTTGCGCGTAGTGGTGCACGAATTCCTCGCGCGTTAAACTTCCTGGTTCTGTTGTGGGTCCCCAGCGATTTTCTTGGATTTCCTGCGGATCCGTTTTGTCGATCCAATACGCCAGAGCAGTGCCTAGGTCGGCGAGCGGGTCCCCGATGGTGCACATTTCCCAGTCGAGGACGCCGACGATTGTGGTGATGTCGGTGGGATCGAGGACGACGTTGTCGTATTTGTAGTCGTTGTGGATGAGCGAAACGGCCTTGCTGGTTGGCATGCGCTGTTGCATCCACGCGGTGATTTTTTCTACTTCGGGATAATCGTGCGTCTTCGAGCCTTGATAGCGCTCGGTCCAGCCGCGGACTTGGCGTTCGAGATATCCTTCCGGCTTGCCGAGATCGGCCAGACCTGCGGCGGTGTAATCCACGCGATGCAGGCGGACAAGATTGTCGATGAAGGATGCGCTGAGGCGGCGGGCTTTTTCCGCGGAGAAATCCAGGCCGCGCGCTAGCTTTCTGCGAAGGATGATGCCGTGCACGGGTCGCATCACGTAGAAGGGCGCGCCCAGGATGGAATCGTCGTCGCAATAGAGGAGCACTTCAGGGGCGGGAGGGTAAACGGAGTGGAGTTTGGAGAGCACGCGAAATTCACGGCTCATATCGTGCGCCGATTTCACTTTACTGCCGAAGGGCGGGCGGCGGAGGACCAATTCTTTGGCGCCGAGTTTCAGAGAGTACGTGAGATTGGAGTGGCCGGCGGGGAACTGGCGAACTTCCAGCACGCCGGATTCTTTCGGAAAGTGATGGCGCAGATAGGGCTCGAGCGCCGCTGCGTTTAGTTCTTCGCCGGAGCGAATCGCTGTTGGTCGGTCGAGAAAATCGCTCATCGGAAAATCTCCCTAGCGATATGTGAGCATTGCGGGATCGGCGATGTGTTCGTGGATATTGAAACTGCTGAGCGTGAAGCGTTCGGTGCTGTAAAGAAATTCGCTCCAGGACGAATTGCGCGACATCCAGGTCATTTGCAGCGTGCTTTCCGGCAACAGGTGCAGGGCGCGTTGCGTGGCTACGGCGATGGGGCCGCCGGAGGTGAAAATCGCTACCCTCTCCCCGCGTGTTGCGGCGGAAAGGAATCTGTCGAGGCCGGAATTCACCCTGGCGCAGAATTCCGGCCAGGTTTCCACGCCTTCTGCGCGGATCACACCGCGGACCCAGTCGCTTATTACGGCTGCGAATAATTTTTGAAACGTTGCGCGCTGCTCGGCGTTGTTGCTGGCGGTTTGGAATGCGGCGTGGAGGTCGCGGATTTCTTGGTCTTTTTCCAGCAATGCCGGAAGAGTGGCGCGAAGCACTTCTTCCGCATGATATTCGTCGAATTCCGGGAGCGTTTGAGGTTCCGGGAAATGAAGGCCGGCTTGGTGGCAGGCGGCGCTTACGAACTTTACGGTGTCTTCTTGCCGGGCGCAGGGACCGACGGCAACGCGATCGAATGTGATTTTGCGTTGCGCCCAGTGCTGGCCGAGAAGGCGTGATTGCGTTTCGCCGAGCGGGGACAGTTTGTCGTAGTTCGGCTGCAGGAAGGATGCTTGCGCATGGCGGACGATATAGAGGATGCCCATGGTCAGGTTCTTTGTTCGTTCAAGGTAAGGTTACCGGCCGTATTGTGATGGCGAAAAGCGCGCAGGTCCAGACCGGGATGGCGTGCATCGTGGAATTTCAATTCGCGCGCTCGCTAGACGGCCGCGCCCTCTTCTTTGCCGAATTGTGCGAAAGTTTTATCCTGCGCTGCGAGGCGCGCTAGCAGCGGAGCGGGTTGCCAGATCTCGCCGTGCTGGCGATGGAATTCGCAGACGCGCGCGTAAACCTTTTTTAGGCCCACCGTGTCGGCGTACCACATCGGGCCGCCGCGATACGCGGGGAAGCCGTAGCCATTGAGATAAATAATGTCTATGTCCGAAGCGCGCAGGGCGTAGCCTTCTTCCAAAATGCGCGCGCCTTCGTTGACCAGAGCGTAAAGGCAGCGGTCCACGATTTCGGTGGTGGAAATTTCGCGCTGCGGGATTCCTGCTTCCGTTACCCATTTGCGGATCAGTTCATCCACAACGGGATCGGGCATGGCGCGACGCTGATCGTCGTATTGGTACCAGCCAGCTTTTGCCTTTTGGCCGAAGCGGCCGAGCTCGCAGAGATTGTCTTCAACGAACGGCTGGCGGATGCCGGGTTTTTCCAGGTGACGATATTCTTTGCGGATGCGCCAGCCGACATCGAGGCCGGCGAGATCTCCGGTGGCGAGCGGGCCCATGGCCATGCCGAAATCGGCCAGAGCCTTATCGACGGCGGCGACGCTGGCCCCTTCTTCGACGAGGAACTGGGCTTCGCGGCGGTAGGGACCGAACATGCGATTGCCGACAAAGCCGCGGCAATTGCCGACGAGCACGCCGATTTTGCCCAGCGATTTCGATAGTTGCATGCAGGTGGCGATCACGTCCTTGGAGGTGGCTTTGCCGCGGACGATTTCGAGCAAGCGCATGACGTTCGCGGGACTGAAGAAATGTGTGCCGATGACGTAGGTGGGACGCGAAGCAGCGGAAGCGATTTCGTCAATGTTGAGCGTGGAAGTGTTGCTGGCGAGGATGGCGCCGGGTTTGCAGACGCGATCGAGTTCTTTGAAGACTTCTTTTTTCAGGGCCATGCCTTCGAAGACGGCTTCGATGACCAGATCGACTTTTGCGAAATCGTCGTAGGAGAGCGTGGGAGTGATGCGCCCGAGGCGCTCTTCGGCGTCTTGCGGAGCGAAGCGGCCGCGCTTGACGGAATTGGCGTAGTTCGACTGAATGGTCGCGAGTCCGCGATCGAGCGCGGATTGGTCTGCATCTTTTAAGAGCACGGGGATTCCGGCGTTGGCGAGAACCATGGCGATGCCGCCTCCCATGGTGCCGGCGCCGACAACCGCAGCGGATTTTATGGGCAGGAGCGGAGTTTCCTTGGGGACGTCGGGAATCTTGCCGACTTCGCGCTCGCTGAAAAAAACGTGGATGAGAGCTTTGGATTGGTCGGAGAAGAGGCACTCGACGAAAAGTTTTTGTTCGAGCTGGCAACCTTCGGCGAACGGCAACGTTGTGGCGGCTTCGATGGCGGTGATGGCTGCGGCGGGTGCGAGGAGCCCGCGCTGTTTTTTGGCGACCGTTTCGCGCGCTGCGGAAAAAATCGGCGCGTTGGCGGCGGCGTTGCCGAGTTTTTCGTTGCGTTCGCGCGTTTTGGGTGCGGGCTGGGAGGCGATTTCGCGGGCAAAGGCAATTGCGCCGGAGAGAAGATCGCCTTCGATGATGCGATCAACGACGCCGAACTGCAGAGCTTCGGTAGCTTTAATGGGATTGCCGGTAGTGCACATCTCGACGGCTTTCGCGACGCCGGCCAGACGAGGAAGGCGTTGCGTGCCGGCTGCGCCGGGAATGATACCGAGTTTTACTTCGGGCTGGCCGACCTGCGCACTGGAAACGGCGACGCGATAGTGGCAGGCCATGGCGACTTCCAGACCTCCGCCGAACGCTGTGCCGTGGATGGCGACGATCACGGGCTTCTTGCAGTCTTCGATTTTCAGAAGGAATGGCAGCAGGCCTGCCCCGCGTAACTTGCCGGAAGTCATTTTGCCAAATTCTTTAATGTCGGCCCCGGCGATGAAAGTTCGGCCGCCGCCGACCAGGACTACGGCTTTGATGTCGGCGTCCTGCGCGATTTGGTCGAGCGCCTCGGAAATGCCCTCGGGGACGCCGGGGCTGAGCGCGTTGACGGGAGGATTATTGATGGTGATCACGGCGATGTCGTTCTGTTTTGTGAGTTGGATGAGATCTGTCATCGAGAAATTCCTTGGTTTGTGAATTTGGAGTTTAGGGATCGCCCATAATGCAAATCGCTAATGCAAGGCTCAAGGCGCCCATTCCGCAAAGCGAGAGGGGCGCTACAAAGTCGAACCAGAGAACCTAGACCCTATACGGCAGACCGTTTAGGCGGACTTCGCGGAGACGGTGCCGGAGTCAATCACGGCTGAGGCGATCCGCTCGCGATGAAAGGTTGCGTCGCCGAATGCCGTTTCCGAGCCTTTAGCCCTGCGGTAGTACAGGTGCACATCATTTTCCCAAGTGAAGCCCATGCCGCCGTGAATCTGGATGCCGCGATTGCCGACGGTGCGCGCCGCGTCGCTCGCGTACATTTTAGCGATCGAAACGGCGATGGTTGCGTCCGGCGAATTTTCTTCGAGGGCCCATCCGGCATAGTACACCGCGGAACGGGAGCTTTCGGTTTCCAAATACATGTCCGCGCATTGGTGCTGCACGGCTTGAAACGTGCCGATGGGTTTGCCGAACTGTTTGCGCGTTTTGGCGTATTCGACGGTGATGTCCAGAGTGCGTTGCATGCCGCCGACCATTTCGGCGGAAAGCGCGGCGGTGGCGACGTCGAAAGCGCGCGCCAGATCGATAGTAGCGCTGATTTCTTCGGCGGGAGTGTCGTTGAATTCGACGACGTAGAGTTTGCGCGTAAGGTCCATGGCGGCCATGGGAGATATTTTCAGGCCGGGCGATTTGGAATTCACAACGAAGATGCCATTGCGCGCTACTACGATAATGAAATCGGCCACGGCGGCATCGGAGACGAAATATTTCTCGCCGCTGAGTTTGCCGTTGGCGGCTGTGAGCTGAACGTCGCGGGGATTCCAGCTGGCGTTGGATTCGAGAATGGCGACGGTGGCGCGAGCTTCGCCGCGACAGATGGGCCCGAGATATTTTTGTTTGTGCGCGGGCGAGGCTACCGCGTCGAGAACCGAGCCGGCGAGCACGACGGTGGAGAAAAACGGGCCGGGCAAGAGCGCGCGGCCGGCTTCTTCCATCAGCAGCATGAGTTCGACTTTGCCGAGGCCGACTCCGCCGTATGCTTCGGGAAAAATGATGCCGGTGTAGCCCTGGTCGGTCAGCTTGGACCAAAGATCGGCGTCGTAGGCGGTTTCCGTTTCCATCAGGCGGCGCATTTCTGCGCTGGGACATTCGCCAGCGAAGAATTTGCGCGCGCTGTCTTTCAGAAATTCCTGACTTTCACTCAAGCCGAATTGCATGGAGGTTCCCCTTCTGAGTTTTGGGTCTAATAACTTCTGGGCAGGCCGAGAACAAAGTGGCCGATGATGTTTCGTTGCACTTCGGAAGTGCCGGCTTCGATGGTATTGCCGCGCGTGCGCAGATACGCGTAAGACCACATGCCATTGTCAATGGCGCGCGGGTCGCCAGCCAGCAACTGGCCGTATGGGCCGAGAATTTCCTGCGCAATTTGCTGCAGGCGCTGATTGAGCTCGCTCCAGAAAATTTTCTGGATGCTGCCTTCCGGGCCGGGGACGCCGGTCGCGGTGAGGCGGCTGAAGGCGCGCATCTGATTGAAGCGCATGATTTCGATTTCGGCGCTGCACTGCGCGAGCTTCTGGCGAAAGATGGGGTCCTGCGCGGCGGGGCATCCGTTGCGCTGCATGTTGCGCGCCAGTTCGATCAGGCGAGTCATGTAACGCTTGAAAATCAGATGCAGGCGCGCGCCGTAGGAGCCGCGCTCGTACATCAGCGTGCTCATGGCGACGTTCCAGCCGTCGTTCACTTTGCCGAGGACGTTTTCAGCGGGCACGCGCACGTCGCGGAAGAAAAGCTCGTTGAATTCGGATTCGCCCGTCATTTGGCGCAGGGGGCGAACTTCGACGCCGGGAGATTTCATATCGACCAGGAGGACGGTGAGGCCTTTGTGTTTCGCGGCGGTGGCGTCGGTGCGCACGACAAGTTCGCACCAATCGCCGACCCAGCCGTAGCTGGTCCAAACTTTTTGGCCGTTGACCAGATAGTGGTCACCGTGGAGGACGGCTTGGGTTTGCAGACCGGCCAGATCGGAGCCGGCGTTTGGCTCGGAAAATCCCTGGCACCAGATTTCTTCGGCGCTGAGAATTTTCGGGATGTAGCGCTGCTTCTGCGCTTCGGTGCCGTAGGCGATGATGGTCGGGCCGATCAGGCCGAGCCCGAGGGAATTGGCCATGGGCGGGGCCTCGACGCGCGCCATTTCTTCCCAGAATAATGCTTGCTGCATGAGCGTGGCGCTGCGGCCGGCGTATTCCTTAGGCCAGGAAACGGCGGCCCAGCGGCCTTCTTGCAATTTGCGCTGCCAGGCGCGGAGATAGGGGAAGGATTCTTCGATCGGTTTTTCGCGCCACTCGTTCCAGTCTTTCGGGACGTTGCAGGCGAGCCAGGAGCGCAGTTCGTCGCGAAACTGCAATTCGTCGGCGGTTAGATTTAGATCCATGATTCAGACTCCTTCGCGTTGTGCGGCGCAGCGTGTGCGCCGAATGCTGCGGTCCATTGCAAGACAAATCTTTGCGAATCGAGGTGCGTCAGATCGCATCGATCTGCCTCAGGCCCCGGATTTTGCTTTGGGCGGCGCTACGGTAAAGCCCGGGCGCATGCTGTCTTGCCCTTGCCAATATTTTTTGCGGATATCTTTTTTCAAGATTTTGCCGGTGCCGGTCTTCGGCAGGCTCTCCACAAATTCGAACGAGCGCGGGCATTTGTAATGCGCCAGGCGCGAACGGCAGAATTCGATGAGTTCGGATTCGCTGGCGGCGGCGCCGGGTTTCAAAACCACCAGGGCCTTGGGGACTTCGCCCCACTTCGCATCGGGGACGGGAATCACGCCAGCTTCCAGGACGGCGGGATGCGCGAGGATGGCTTTTTCCAGTTCGAGGGAGGAAATATTTTCGCCGCCGCTGACGATGATGTCTTTCTTGCGATCAACGATGAGCGCGTAGCCGTCTTCGTTGAGAGTCGCCATATCTCCGGTATGGAACCAGCCGCCGCGCAGAGCTTCGGCGGAAGCCTCGGGCTGGCGCCAGTAGCCTTCCATGACGCCGTCACCGCGCACGATGATTTCGCCGATGGATTGGCCGTCGTGGGGCACGTCCCTGTCGTTCGGATCGACGACGCGCAGATCCACGCCGGGAATTGCGTAGCCGGTCATGGCCTGACCCGTGAAGCGCTGCTCGCCTTGCCAATCCATACCGGATTTCATGGGCGATACGGAAAGCGTAGGAGAGGTTTCGGTGAGGCCGTAGCCCGAAAAACATTCGCAGGCGAGTTTTTCTTCCACTTCACGGATGAGCGTGGGCGACGAAGCGGCGCCACCGATGACGATGCGGCGCAGGGTGGTGAGATTGTAATTCCCGCGCTCCGGGCAATTCACCAAGGCGGTGGCCATGATGGGAACCAGGCTCAAGGTCTGCACGCCTTCTTTTTCGATGAGGCGGAAAACTTCCTTGGGGTCGAAGCGCTGGATCATCACGTGCGTGCCGCCGAGCATTGTGAGGAAATGCGCGACGCCCCAGCCATTGGCGTGGAACAGGGGAATGGTGTGAAGCTCGACGGCGCCTCTTTCGATTTGCAGTCCCAGGCAAACGTGCACAGCGTGCAGGTACACATTTCTGTGCGTGAGCATTACGCCTTTGGGATTGGCGCTGGTGCCGCTGGTATAGAAAAGTTCGGACAGGGAATTTTCATCAATGGAGGAGACGTCCGCGAAGTGGGGCGTGGCGGCGGCCAGAAGCTGGTCGTAATTCTTGGAGTAGAGCCAGGGCGCTGCGGGAGCGCCGTCGAGTTGGCAAATTAACTTGACCGAGGGAATATCGTTGCGAAATGCTTCGGCAACGGAGAGGAACTGTTTTTCCACGAAGAGAGCGGAGGCGCCGGAATCGTTGAGGATGTAGCCGAGCTCGCCGGGCGTAAGGCGAATATTGAGCGGGAGCAGTACGGCGCCGGCTTCCAGAACGCCGTAATACGCTTCGAGCAAGCGATGGCAATTGCTGCTGAGGAACGCGACACGGTCGCCGGGCTGTATGCCGGCCTGGCGCAAAGCTCCCGCGAGGCGGCTGACACGATCGGCCATTTGCGCGTAGGTATATCTGACGTCATTGCAGACGACGGCCGTGCGGTGGGGATATTGTTGCACCGCGTAACGCAGGAAACGAAGAGGCGTGAGTGGAATATTCATAGTGCGCGCGCCTGGATCAGGCGGATTGACCTCCATCAACTGCCAGGATTTGCCCGGTAACAAAATCGGATGCAGAGGAAGCGAGGAAAATTGCGGCGCCTTTCAAATCTTGCGGCCCGCCGAATCGGCCCAGAGGTATACCGGCAAGCAGCGATTCCTTGTTTCGTTCGATTACTTTTTCTGACATGTCGGTAGGAAACCAGCCGGGCGCGATGGCATTCACCTGAATATTGTGCATGCCCCATTTGCAGGCGAGGTCTTTGGTGAAAATGATTACACCGCCTTTGCTGGCGCTGTAGCCGATGGCGGAGAATCGCGGTGACGAGCCGCGCAATCCGGCGACCGAGGCGATATTGATGATTTTTCCGCAGCGCTGCGCGATCATGGTCCGGCCCACCGTTTGCGAAAACAGAAAAGTTCCCGTGAGATTGGTTTCGATGACTTTGTTCCACTGTTCGAGCGTCATGGTTTCAACTGGCGCGCCCCAGGACGTGCCGGCATTGTTGATCAGAATGTCGATGCGGCCGAAATGTTCAAGCGTGGCGTCAGCGACCGCTTGAATGCTGGCCGGATCTTTGATGTCGCAAGTTAGCGCGAGAACTTTGACGCCGGCGGCCTCGAATTCGGAGGCGGCTTGCAGGCAACGTTCCTTTTTGCGCGCGCAGAGAACCAGATGCGCGCCCATTTCCGCCAGGCCGTCGGCCATCTGGCGGCCGAGGCCCACAGAACCGCCAGTGACGATGGCGACGCGGCCGGTGAGGTCGAAGATTTTGGAGGTGGTCACGTTAGGCGTTGTGGCCCTGGGCTGTTTTCGTTTATTCAAAATAGCGTGTGTTTATATCATATGTTAGAAGCTAACGCTAGTTGCCATGGCGACATCGCATCCGAACAAAAAGCCGATCCCGCGCCCGCTTGCGCTGGCTCGGGATGACAGCGTCGCATCTTTCTTTCGAAAACCGTGAAACCGCCACAGACGAAAAACGGTATTTTTCAGTCAACCCTGTCGCGGACCGCTCAGTACGTTTCGCCGAACGAGAAACCTTGAGTGCAATCGCTGCCGAAGCCGAAAAAGCATGGGTGCGCGAAGGCGTCGAAGGGACGCAGATAGGGCGCCGGGGTGTAGTCGATGAAGGCGGGCGGAGTGGGAACGATGGTGGTGCCCACCTCAAAGATATTGAACTGCGGGCCGAGCGATGCGGCATCGCCATTCAGGAGATTGGCCTCGATGCTCGGCCATTTGCCTGTTTCCAATCGCTGCAGCAGGGTTTCGACCGCAGCGATGGTTTCCGCGGGCGTGAAAGCACAGTGCCCGGCGCGATCCACGAAAGTTTGGCGCAGCAAGCGGCTGTTATCGTCCACACGGTCCACAACGTCCTTGTAAGCGGTTTCATTTTGCACGACGACGAGGCCGTCGCCCTTGGTGTGCATGGAGAGGACGGGAATATCGATCTGGCCATCGAAAATAATATTTTGCTCGAGATAGTTGACCGCCTTCGGACTCGCTTGGATGCGGGCGGCGCGATTCAGCGTGTCGAGGTCTTCTTCCAGGCTGAGGCCGGCGGTCTGATAGAGCGCCCAGACTTCGTCGCGGTCAACCGATTTTTCGAGCTGCTTGCGATAGTCCACGCCGGTGTTCCAGGAGACGTTGCCGCCGGCGCGCGCTTCGAGTTCGGCGCGAAAAGCGAATACGAACGGAAAATCAATTTGCTGATCCCAGAGAAACTGATTTGCTTCCTGACTGGCGAAATCGGTGGGAGATGGTTCCGGCGTAGTGGGAGTGAACCAGCCGGGAGTGTCGCTGAGAGCTGCTCCGAGGGCGATGCGTGCGCGGCCCTGTGGCGTGGCTTGGGCGGCGGCGAGAATGTCTTCGGCCAGGGTGAGATTTGCGGTGGGATTCGCGATGCCAACCAGCTGCAAATTGGTGGCGGGCGCGAGGAGCGTCTTAAAAGCGAATTCGGCATCGAGCGCGGTGTTCCAGGTGGCTACACCCCCAGACAACACGCCGCACATGGGCTGCGCGGCGCTGAAGCGCTTGGGATTTCGCTGGATCAATCCGGCGGTGATAATGCCGCCCAGGGAATGCCCCCAGGCGATGGTGGCGACGGGGCGGGGGAACATGGTGTCAAACAAATCCAGCACGGCGATTTGATCAGTGAGAGCTTCGTGAATGGCCCAGCCCGTGGTGGCGTAGGAGGAGCCGGCGAGCGCGAATCCATTGGCGAGGAGAAAAGCGCCGGTAGCGGGATCTCCGACATCGGTGGCGGGATTGGGGCTGCCCGGCGTGACGTAACCATGGCTGTAGAGAAACAGGGTGCCATTCCAGTTGTTAGGAACTTGGATCAGGTAGGTGGCTCCGTCGCTGAACGAGCCGGTTCTTGTGGTGACGTTGGCCTGCGCGCGCGAGCTGTCCGCGAGGGAAAGAAGCAGAATCGTAGCGACGGCGATGAAAAGCACGGCGCGTTTAATTTGTTGCCACATTTCAACTCCTCCTGTTACTGCGAAGTCCCAAAGTCCATGGCACCGGCGAAATTATCCGCCAAAGGAATTTCGCAGACGGCGCCGGCGGTGGATCTAGCGGGGACCGCCGGCTTTTTTGTGCCGCGCAATCAGAAATTCAATCTGCAGCCGAGCTGAATCTCCCGTTTCGGCAAGGCCGAAGTGAAGCCGAGCGGCGTGCTGGGGGAGAGCGCGGCGCTGCCGTGCACGTTGAAGGTAGTGTACCCGGGCGTGAGTCCGAACAGCGGGCTTACTTCGTTGTTCACGCTGGCATAATTCGTGTGGTTGGCGATGTTGAAGCCTTCCGCGGTCAATTGCAGATTGGCGTGTTCGCCGAGTTTGTGCTGCCAGGTCAAGCGCGCGTCGAAGTCAACATAGTTGGGTCCGAGGCCGGTGTCGCGCGGAGCGCCGATGGGCCGCTGGTTCGTCGTGTGGTTGTCTCCGTTGACTTCGCCGCCTGCGAGCAAGTTGAAGGGATGGCCGCTGTGGTACTGGAAAATCGGCGAGAGCTGAAAACCCGACAGGAAAGCGTTCTTCCAAGGGCTGTTGATCACTCCGGCGAGCACGACCTTATTGCGTTCATCAAACTCGGAGAGGGCGCGGTCCGCGGCCAAGTCCGTGGGATCTTGCGGACCGAAGTCGGTGTTGAAATCGGTGCCGGTATCAAAGGCTTTGCTGTAAGTGTAATTTCCGAAGAAGGAGAAATTATCGTTGAAACGTTTGTGGACTTCGATAATGCCACCTTCGTAGAGGGCGGAGGACGCAGAGCTGTATTGGTTGTTCTGTGTGACCAGGACATTTACGAAGCAGGGCGACACGGGCTGACCAAAACCGTTGAGGGTAATCGCGCAAGGGTAAACGCCGCCGGCACCGGCGCCGGAAGTTTCGAAGCCAGCGGCTGGGTCGGTAGCCGCGCTGGTGTTCCAGTTGCGATAGGAAACGGATTTGCCGTTGGCCAAGGTTACCGTGCTCATCGGAGTCGAGGGCTGCAGATTGGTATCAATCGCAACCGGAAGCCGCAGGGTGTGGGAATAGATAAAGCTAGCGGAAATCGAGAAGCCGGGAGTGATTGCGCGTTCGATTCCCAGTGACGCCTGCTGCGAGTAAGGAGGCTTGTAGTTGGGCGGGTTGCTGAACAACACGGTCAACGGCGAAAGCTGGCCGCTGTTCTGCACGAAAATGCCGGAACCGAGCGGTTCAGGAAAAACTCCACCTGCCGTGGTTGGTAGGAGAGACTGCGGGGTGATGCATGCATTCTGGCCAGCGGTGGGGGTGGTGCATTGAATCAGGCCCGCGGCGAAGAGGGTCTGAAAGATGGTAGCGGAGTTTTGCAGAAAAGGAAGGCCTGTGGCACCCAGAGGATCCGCGTAAATGGATATGAAACGATTACAAGGACTCGCAGCATTGCCAGGGAAGATGGTGCCCGGGGTACCGAGTGCCGTGACACCGACCCCGCAAGTGTTTACGGCATTGTTCACTTGATCGGGGACGGGGGAAGTGTTGTGTTGATTTTCGACGGTGCTGCGATTCTTGTTGAGGACGCCGAGACTCAAGTCTACCTGGGGGATTTGAGCGTCAACGGGACCGTAGAAAATTCCGTAGCCGCCGCGGATAACGGTTTTGTGATCCTTGAAGGGATCCCAGGCGAAAGAGATACGCGGGGCGACGTCGCCATAGAAAGTATTCAGCGGGAGATATTGCGAGTCAATTTCATAGCGCAAGCCGTAGTTCAGCGTGAAGTTGGAAGTAATTTTCCAGGAGTCCTGCAAATAGATCCCGGTCAGCGGACGCGTGTAGGCGGGATAGTCCGCATTGCCAAATCCCTGTTGATAGACCTGCGGCAGGCCGAGAGAGGCGCTCTGCAGCGAATTTAGACCATCTTGGAGGCTGTCGAGTTGCGGGCTCAGCAGGGAGCCGGGAAGCGGTCCGAAGACGAAGCGACCCGGGAGGAAGGTGTGGGATTCCGAGTGATTGCCGCGGAGAATCTCATTGCCTCCGAACTTGATGGTATGGCTGCCGCGCACCAGGGTGACGTTGTCCGCGAATTCGTAGCGGCGCAGGATGGTGAGATTGGGCAGGAAAATATTCGTGCCCAGATTATTGGCGAAGCTGGCGATCTGCAGGCCGACTTGTCCCGGTTCATTGGGAATTACGTCGAAGCTGTTGTAATCCCACTGGGCGCGAAATTCATTTTCGGTGCGCGGGCTGAACACGTGATACCAGGAGGCCTGAAGATTGTTGTCGTAATCGTGGACGGAGCTGCCGGCGGAAAAGCCGGTGAGCGATTGCACGTCGGGATTTTCTTCCAGGTCGTGGCCGTAACGGTAGCTGATATTAATCGAGTCGGCTTCGCTGAAGTGATGATCGAGGCGGCCTGAGAACAGGTACTGACGCGTATTGTAATTGAAGAGGCCGCCGTTGGATTCCAGCTGGTTGATGAGGTAGGTGTTAAGAGCGGTTTGTCCGGCGGTGAGGCCGGTCAGCTGGCTGGTGGTCAATGCCAGCGTTAGGGCTCCGGCGCACTGAGGGCCCGGCAGTGGAGTCACCGTGCCGTTGGGATTGTTGAGGCATGGAACCGGGCCGGGCTGGGCAGCGAGTCCGCTGATAACAGCCTGCTGAGCGGCGGTGGGAAGAAACTCATTCGTGTTGGTCAGCAGCGGAACGGCATTCTCGGCGTCCTGCCGCAAGCCTTCAAAGGCAAAGAAGACGAAAGTCTTGTCCTTGTGGATGGGGGCGCCGATGGTGCCGCCGAATTGATAGCGCCCCAGGGAGTCCTTGATCGGTGAACCCACAGAATTCGTTGCGGGATCGAACACCTCGCCGGGGGCGAGCGCCTGGGTGAATGCGAAAGGATCGCGCGCGTCCAGGCCGCTGTTGCGGAAATAACTGTACAGGGTGCCGTGGACGTCGTTCGTGCCTGATTTTGTGACGATGTTGACGGATGCGCCAGTCGCACCTCCCAGGTCCGCACCATAATTGCTGCGATTCACCTGGAATTCCTGCACGGCGTCCTGGCTGACGGTGAGGCGAACGCCGCCAGCATCGTCGCCGGTCTCGCCGCCGTCAACGGTGACGCTGTTGCCGCGGCCGTTGCTGCCGTAGAAGGAAAGGCCGCTCTGCGGAGTCTGCTTCACGCGAAAATCCTGATCGTCGGTGAGGCGAGTGGAATCGGCGACGCCGGGGAGGAGCAGGGTGAAGTTCAGGTAGTCGCGGCGGTCAATGGGAAGATCTTCGATATATTGCTGCGTGATGGTGTTGGACTGGCTGCCGCGTTCGGTTTCGACGACTGGCGGGGCGGCGGACACTTCCACCACCGAATTGGTGGTTGCAACCTGCAGATGGAAATCCAGGATGGCGGACTGTCCAACGGTGATCGTGACGCCCTTTTGGATCTGGGATTGAAAGCCGGGGATCTGCGCGGCGAGATCGTAGGTGCCTGGAGGCAGATTGGCGAAACGGTACTGGCCGTTAGCGTCAACGGTGGAGGTGAGGCGAATGCCCCGGGACACGTCGTCCGCCGTCACCGTGCCCTTGGGGACCACGGCACCGGTGGGATCGGTGACCGTCCCGCTGACAGTTCCCGAAGCGCCCACACCTTGGGCGTGCGCGACTGGACTCGCCAGCAGCAGACAGGCTGCCAGCACCACGGCACATGCAAATGAGATCACTTCTCTCATGGCTCCTCCTAATGTGTGGGACAAGTGCGAGATTTCACGGGCTGGGAATGGGCAGCGGGCGCAGGCAGGGCGGCGAGGGCGACTCGGGCAAGGCGCGCCGGGCGCGTTTTCGCCGCGGGCATCATTGCGGAATGCTTTCCAAGAATTCGAAGACACCCGACCCCCCGTCCAACCCAACCCCGAGAATTGTGAGTGTAGGTATCACATCATAGTTACTAACGTCAACAGGAAAGCTGATGCGGTATATCACAATTCTTGATGGAGGAGTCGCGCGGTGGGGCAGGGCGGTCTTCGGCTGGGGTGGTTACGCAGCGCGTCTAGAGCGGAGTGAGGACAATGCGGCCGGAAACTTTGCCGTTGCGCAGTTCGGCCATGGCTTCGTTTACTTTGGTCAGGGGGCGGATGCTGACTTGCGAGTGGATTTTTCCGGCGGCGGCCAAGGCCAAGACTGCGCGGAGATCCTGGCGCGTGCCAACCGAGGATGCCTGGATGCGTACTTCGGATGCGGCCATGGAAATGGGCGGGAAGCAGATTGGCTCCGCAGGCAGGCCGACGACGAGGAGAATTCCGGTGGGCCGGACGCAGAGAAATGCGGTGTCGTAGGCGGCTTTTGCGGCGGAGGTTACGATGGCGGCATGCACGCCGCCCGCGCGCCGCAATTCCTTCGCAACATTTGCGGTGGTCGCGTTCAAAGTTTCGGACGCGCCAAAGGTTTTTGCTTGCGCCAGTTTTTCATCGGAAACATCAATCGCGGTGACCGATGCTCCCAGCCGGGCGCCGATTTGCACGGCGAGTTGTCCCAGGCCGCCGACACCGAAAACCGCCAAACGCTGGCCTGGCTGGATTTTGGCGTGCTGCAGGGCGCGATACACCGTGACTCCCGCGCAGAAAAGAGGCGCGGCATCGCTCGAGGAAAGCTGCTCGGGAATTTTCAGCGCGTGCGTGGCGGGGGCCTTGACGAATTCCGCGAAGCCGCCGTCCACAGTTACCCCGGTGATTTGTTGTTTGACGCACAGATTCTCGTTGCCTTCGCGGCAGAATTCACATTCACCGCAGCTCCAGTGCAGCCAGGGGACGCCGACGCGGTCGCCGATTTGCAAATTTTCGACCGAGGCGCCCGTTTCGGCGACGCAACCGGCGATTTCGTGACCGAGGATCAGCGGTCTTTTGATGATGCGGGCGAGCTGCGGCCAATCGGCGTCGGCCAAGTGCAAATCGGAATGGCACACGCCGCAAGCTTCCACTTCGATCAACACCTCGTGCGGACCCGGTTGCGGTTGCGCGATTTCTTCGATGCTCAGCGGCGATTTGAATTCACGCAGGACGGCGGCTTTCATGTGGTGCGCCTCAACGAACCTCGGATTTGGATTTTCGCCGCAGAGATACGCGTGAATGCGATGGCAGCACCGGCTCGAAGCGATTTGCGATTACGGCCGGGCACCGCGCAAGAAAAATTCGACTGCGTTGCGCACGCGCTCGGTGAGTTTGTGTGGGCCGGTAAGATCAACGGCCCACTGACGAACGACGGTATTGAAAAGGCCTTCCATGAATTCAGCCAGGTGCACCACCGGAAAATCACGCGTCACTTCGCCATTTTTTTGGCCTTCGGCGATAATTTCGCGGAGGAGATTCACCGTCGCCGCTTCTGCTCCGCGCAGTTCCGGCGAGCGCACCGGATCCATGGCGCCGGCGAGGATGACGGCCTGCCAAAGCGGGCGGCCGACTTCGGTCACGTTGCCCAGAGTTTCGTAAAAGCGGCGCAGGCGTTGCTCGGTGGTGGCTTCGGTGGAGAGCTCGGATTTCAGGCTTTCGGCCTGACGTGCGAAAGCGCGGCGTCCGACTTCGCGCAAGACTGCTTCTTTACTGGGGAAATAGCGGAAGAAAGTGGGCTGGCTGATTTCCAGAGTCTGTACGATGTCGTCAATGCGCGTTTTTTCGTAGCCGCGCTGGCGAAAAAGATGCAGGGCCGTTTCGATGATCTGCTGGCGCAGGCGCGCTTTTTTGCGTTCGCGCAGGCCGCCGACTGGTTCTTTGCGCGAGCCGCCGTGGCCGCGTTTACTGGCGGAGTCGCCGTCGCTAGCGTCGTTGCTTGCGGGCGCCAACGCGGATGGCTGTCTGGGGGAAATTTTTGCGCGCGGCATAATGCTGTTCCTCCTGCACAGTGCACCGGGGTGAGGTGCGCGAACCATATTGTGATAGTGGCCCTAACATTATAGTGACTAACGCTAGGTTGCAAGTCCCTTGTGGTTTTCTTCTTCCTACGGAGAGCGTCGAGGTTACAGGAAAAGGATTGGGCCGAGCGTCGGATTATGCTGAGCGGAAGAAATATGGGAGGCGCAGGTGGGAATCGCAACCACTCCAGCGAGTCTACTGTCCCCACCGTGTCGTTGTTGCATTGATCTCTCCCTCCGTTGCGGTTTGATTGGGGGTTGACAGGCGCCGCTTTTCCCTGCTGTTATCGTCGGGGAACCGTAGCAGGCACTATTGTTTGTCTTTCTGATATCCCGGCAGTCGTAACGGAGGGCTCGTGAAACTGAAATTGCTCCTGTGTTCGTCTTGTGCCCTACTTTTCTTCTCCATGTCGTCAAAAGCGCAGCAGGACCAGGACGCGCGGCTGTGGCTGACCACACCGGACCGGGCTGCGCTGGTAGCGCTGCAGCCCGGCGCGCTGCACTTTTCCTCAGAAGCGGGCCCGTCGCCGGTTCTCACAGTTGATGACGCGCAGCGCTTCCAGTCAATCGATGGCTTTGGCTTTGCGCTGACCGGAGGAAGCGCGCAGCTGCTAATGCGCATGGGCGCTCCGCAACGGGCCGCCCTGCTGAAGGAACTGTTTACGGCCGGTGGCAGCGGGATCGGAGTGAGCTATCTGCGAGTGAGCATCGGCTCGTCCGACATGAATGAACGCGTGTATTCCTACGATGACTTACCGCACGGCGAGACCGATGTCGACATCGCGAAATTCGACCTGGGACCGGACCGCGCGGATGTCATTCCGGCGCTGAAGGAGATTTTGGCAATTGAGCCGGGGATCAAGATTCTGGGATCACCGTGGTCCGCGCCTGCGTGGATGAAGACCAATGACGACGTGAGGGGCGGCGAGCTCAAGCCGGAATATTATGCTGCGTTCGCGAAATATCTTGTCAAGTACATCGAGGCAATGCGCGCGGAGGGCATTACGATTGACGCCGTCACGGTGGAGAATGAACCGCTGAATCCAAAGAACACGCCGAGCATGGTGGTGTTCGCCAAGGAAGAGGATACGTTCATTGCACAGGATCTGGGCCCTGCATTTCATAGGGCGGGAATCCGGACGAAGATTCTGCTCTATGACCATAACCCGGATGTTTTGTCCTATCCCCTCTCGATTCTCGGAGATCCTGGCGCAAGCGAGTATGTGGACGGAACGGCGTTTCACCTTTACGGCGGCGACGCAAGTTTGCTGGCACAGGTGCATGATGCGTATCCGAACAAGAACCTCTATCTAACCGAGCAATCGGTGACCGAGCGGCGTTCCGGAGGGCCCCTTGGAATCGCTGAACCGGTGCGCCGCGTAATGATTGGCGCGACGCGGAATTGGTGCCGCAATGTGCTGCTGTGGAACTTGGCTGCCGATCCGGAGAACGGTCCGCATACTAACAATGGGGGATGCACCGGATGCTCAGGGGCTGTTACCCTGAACGGCGATTCTGTGACTAAGAATGTTGCTTATTACGTGCTCGAGCATTTCTCGCAGTTTGTACCTCCGGGATCGGCGCGAGTGGCGTCGAGTGAGATGGAGCAGTTGGACAGCGTCGCCTTCCTTACTCCTCAGCACAAGATGGTGCTGGTGATTTCGAATACGGGGAATTTCGAGAAGTCCTTCGCGGTGAAGTACCGAGATAAATTCTTCCAGACCACGTTACCGCCCGAGTCCGTAGGAACTTATGTCTGGTAGGCGGCGCGCACTCCCGCTCGTCAAGCAGTTCGCGCTGGCTCGGACATCCTGGTTTTGACAGGTTGACGCGGAAATGGCGGCTGGGAGGCGTAGTGCAACGAAGAGCGTTCTTGAAGAGCGCGGGAGTTGCAACCGTCTTAGTTGCTGGCGGTGGTGTTTGGCGTGCCTATAACTGTGGGGTGTTCAGCGTAGGCCAAGGGCCGGCCTTTGAGCCGTGGAGGGACTGGCAACAGACCAAAAGCGGCCCGCTCGCATTGGTGCGCGCCGCGATTCTCGCAGCCAGCCCGCACAACACCCAGCCTTGGCTTTTCCGGGTTAGTGATTCCTCGATTGACCTTTATCTGGATTGTCGCAGGTATCCGGGAGCACTCGATCCCTACCTTCGCGAAGAGCACATCGGGATGGGCTGTGCCCTGGAAAACCTGATGCTAGCAGCCGCGGCGAACGGCTATGCTGCCTCCGCTACGCTGCTTCCTGGAAAACTTACACAAAGTGCGGCCTATCCCGGACATGAACTGGTCGCGCAAGTTGGACTTGTGCCAGATCAGAAGCAGCAAAGTGAACTTTACGATGCGATTCCCTACCGCCATACCAATCGCAACGCCTATCACCTGGAGACTCTGCCGCCGGAGTTTGTCGAGAAGATCCGCCAGCTTCCGGGCGGCGAGGCGGCCATCAAAGTCTTCGTGTTCAGCGCGCTCGAAGACCGCAATCGCATCGTGGAGATGATCTCTAGGGCCAATGACATCGTGTATGCAGACCCGCAAGTGGATCGAGGAAGCAACCAATGGGTACGCACGGAATGGAGTGACGTTCAGAAATTCCGCGATGGGTTGATCTGGGATGAGTCTGGAGAATCCCCGTTAACTGTCGCAGCCTTAAAATTCATGCCTCCCTGGGGGAGGAGATTCGTGTTCAGACATAAATTACTCGGGGGAAGGTCCTATTCCGATCTCCTGCACGCTACGCCGCTTTTTGGAGTGATCGCGGTGCGCGATCGCTATGATCGGGCGCAGAGCCTGGGTGCAGGGCGAATCTGGCAGCGTGCTCATCTGCTGGCGACCGCACGCCATCTTGCGGGGAGACCGGTCAATGAGGCGGTCGAGTTGATCGATCACCAACGTTCACTCGATCAGGAACCGCAAGCAATGGCCGAGCTCTCCGGGCTGATCGGAGAAAACGGATGGGAGCCAACGTTCATGTTTCGTTTGGGCTATCCGGTTCGCCAAGTCTCGCCCAGCCCAAGACGTCCGGTGGACGACGTGCTTCTCTGATTGCAGTCTTCTGCCAATTCAGGGAAGAGTTTTTAGAGATGTTCTGGGTGGATTGTCCGGAAGCAGGAAATGGGATCAGGAGAACAGCTATGACGCTCAACTTCTGGAAATCGAAATGCTGGACCGTTTGCGGCATCGCCCTGGTTTCTTTTGCCGCCGGATCGCTCCTTACTGCGAACTTGGCGCACATGAAGGAAGTGCGGGCGGATAGCAATCGCGTCTTCGAGCTTCGCGTTTATCATGCAGTGCCGGGCAAACTGCCCGCGCTGGAGTCACGGTTTCGCGACACGACTTCCAAGCTACTCGCCAAACACGATCTGCACGTTGTGGGTTACTGGGTATCCGAAAACGCTCCCGGTTGGGACAACACATTCATCTGGATCGTGGCTCATGCCAGCCGGGAGGAAGCGAACAAGAATTGGGACGCGATGATGGCGGATCCGGAGTTTCAAGCGGTGATCAAATCCGAACAGGCCAACAAGCTGGTGGAAAAGGTGGACTCGACGTACATGCATCCGGCGGATTTTTCGCCGATGAAGTAGCGCCCGACCGGCAGGATTCGACTCGTCCCGACAGTTTCGTTCAGCACCGGGGATGACCCGCTAACTTGGGAAGCGTCAATTAAAGGAGCTGTGGCTATGGGCAAACCGGTCCAAAGACCGCCTGAACTTTATCGTGTTATTCTTCCGGTGAAGAATAATAAAAAAGCTTCTATCTTTTATTCAAAGCTGCTGCATCTGAAGGGTAAGAAGGTGTCGCCCGGCAGAGTATATTTTGAATGCGGCCAAACAATCCTTGCCTGTTATGACCCCGTTGCTGATGGTGATTCGTTGCACGGTGGGTGGAATCTGCATCCAAAGCAATACATTTATTTCTCTGTTGCGGATCTCGATAGCACCTTTGAGAAAGCAAAGACTCTGAGATGCAAGCGCATAGATAAGGCCGTTAAAAAAATGCCCTGGGGCGAGCGCTTATTTTATGCGAAAGACCCGTTCAACAATCTAATTTGTTTTGTGGACGAAGCAACCGTATTCAGAGGATAGATGGAAGGGCTCTTTAGCCAAAGACCCAAAAGAATGCCCAGCATTCTCGGGTTCGTTCAAGGTTAGAAAGCCCCCGAACCTCGGGCAAACGTCTCAGCACACTGGATTGAATTGCACAAACTTCCGCAAAGATATACAATAGCGATGTATATCAAGGAGGGCCAATGCAGGTATCGAAATGGGGGAACAGTCTTGCGGTGCGGTTGCCCAAGGCTGTGGTTGACGCGCTCGCTCTCAAGGAAGGCGACCAGATCGAGATTCGGATCGCCCGTGAGCGGGTGTTCGAAGTGAGTCGCGATCAAAGCAAACGTCACGCGCTCGCTCGCTTGCGCAAACTCCGCCGTCCATTGCCCCCCGGATTTGTCTTTGACCGGGAAGAGGTCAATGTCCGTTAAGGCTTTCTTTGACACGAATGTCCTGATCTATGCTGTGGCGGAAGGCGATCCACGTCGTGCGCAAGCTGAAGACCTTCTAGCGTCGGGAGGCGTACTCAGCGTGCAAGTTCTGCATGAATTTGTCTCCGTCGCTCGGCGCAAAATGTTGATGTCATGGAGTGATGTGACTCAGGCGTTGGATGCTTTTCGCATTCTCTGTCCTTCTCCCCTTCCTATTACAGTCGAAACACACGAAGCAGCGCTCAGAATTGCCGCGACACATGGATACAACATCTATGACGCCCTGGTGATTGCCGCTGCGTTAGAAGCCGGATGCGCAGCTTTGTATTCAGAAGACCTTCGCGATGACCAGACGATCGATGAGAAACTCACGATTCGAAATCCCTTCGCTAAATCGCCCGGCTAGCGGGCTCTAAAAACTCAGATCGAGAAACGCATATTCCTTAAACCTTTTAACGTCATTTCCCAACAACAAGATGGCTTGTAGCGCCAGCAGTTCGAAATGCACTTCCTTCCTCACCCAATCCCTGTCGCGCAATTTCCAGGAATTACTCCCGCGGGTGGCCTTTTTCCATGTTGGAACAAGAACTTGGTCAGCCGATTTCGTGCTCGCAGTTAGTCCCTCTTGGCAGCTTCGCGGGCTCTTACTAGATCCAAAAGCGGCCTCTCTCCGTTGACTTGCCTCCCATCGCAACCTAATATGTGCGGTTAATGGCGGACTTCCCCTCTTTGATTGGCCACACCGTTTCCCACTATCGCGTGATCGAAAAACTCGGGCATGGCGGCATGGGTGTGGTGTACAAGGCCCAAGACATCCGCCTAGACCGGACCGTTGCTCTAAAATTCCTTCCGATCAACGTCGCGCACGACGCAAATGCGCTCGAGCGCTTCAAGCGTGAGGGCAAAGCCACCTCTGCGCTCAATCATCCCAACATCTGCACGATTTACGACATCGGCGAAGACGCCGGGCACACCTTCATCGCCATGGAATTTCTGGACGGCATGACGCTCAAACAACGAATCGGCGGCCGCCCGATTGAAACAGAAACCCTCCTCAACCTCGCCATAGAGATTGCGGACGCCCTGGATGCCGCCCACGCGGAGGGTATCGTCCACCGCGACATCAAGCCTGCCAACATCTTTGTAACCAAACGAGGCCACGCGAAAATCCTGGATTTCGGCCTGGCCAAGATTCAATCGAAGGCAGGATCGGATGCCGATGCGACGCTGACGCAGGAAGCGACGCAATTGAGCACGCTAGGCACGGCTATGGGCACGCTCGCGTACATGTCACCGGAGCAAGCGCGCGGCAAAGAACTGGACGGCCGTACGGACATTTTCTCTTTCGGTTTGGTCCTGTACGAAATGGCCACCGGGCAGCAAGCCTTCTCCGGAAACACTTCCGCCGAAATTTTCGATGCCATTCTGAATCGCACGCCGGTAGCACCCGTGCGACTGAATCCCGCGGTGCCGCCCAAATTGGAAGATGTCATCACCCGTGCACTGGAAAAAGACCCAAACCTCCGCTTTCAGCATGCATCGGATATGCGATCGGACTTGCAGCGTCTGAAGCGCGACACGGAATCGGGACGCCCGGCGGTGGCGAGCGGAATGGCAGAGCCGGCCAGCCCTGACCAAGGTTTACTGTCCGCAGCCGCGTCGCCGGAATTAAAATCTGTCGCCGTTTTAGCCGCGCCGGTCAAAACCCAGCGTGCGAAGTGGCCTGTAGTTGCGGGCGCTGCTCTCGTTATAGTCGCAGCGGGCATCGCTAGCTGGCTATACTTTACGCGACATGCTCAGGCCCTAACCGACAAGGACACTATCGTTCTCGCCGAGTTCGCAAACACCACCGGCGATGCTGTCTTCGACGGCACGCTGCGGCAGGGACTTTCAGCGCAGCTGGACCAGTCTCCGTTCCTCAGCCTTATTTCCGACGAGCGTATTGCGCACACGCTCACGTTGATGGCCAAGGCAAAAGACGCGCAGCTTACCCCAGACGTGGCACGCGACGTTTGCCAACGCACCGCCAGCGCCGCCACTATTGAGGGCTCCATCTCCAGTTTGGGCAGTCAGTACGTCGTGAGTTTGAAGGCGGTGAATTGCCGAAACGGCGACCTGCTCGCGCAAGAGCAAGTGACGGCCAGCGGGAAGGAGCAAGTTCTCAACGCTCTGGGCGACGCGGCGACCAAGCTGCGCGGGAGAATGGGAGAATCGCTAGCTTCGGTGCGCAAGTACAACGCGCTTCCGGAAAACGTCACCACGGCTTCGCTCGAAGCGCTGCAAGCCTATACTCTCGGCAAACAAACAATGGATGTGGCAAACGACTACGCAGCCGCGATTCCTCTCTTTGAAAGGGCCGTTTCACTAGATCCAAATTTCGCCATGGCGTATTTGCGCCTGGCCCAGAGTTATCAGCCGCTCAGTGAAAACGACCGCTGTGCCGAGGATGCGCGCAAGGCCTACGCGTTGCGCGAGCGCGTCAGTGAGAGCGAAAAGCTGGGCATTTCCTCATTCTACGACCTTGTCGTCACCGGAAATCTTGAGGCTGCCCGCACTTCCTTTCAGGCATGGGCGCAAACTTACCCGCGCGATGAGGACCCTCAGGTTTACCTCTGGTTTACTTATACGTCCATGGGAGACTACCCGAGAGCGAATGCCGCGGCGCTGCAGGCGCTGAAGCTGAATCCCGGTAGCGGTAACAACTACGTGAATCTGGCTTACACCTATCAGTGGATTGACCAACTCGATCAGGCCAAGGCCACCCTGCGCGAATCACGCGCGCATAATATTGATTCACCTTGGATACCACTCGTTCTTTACGTAGTGAGTTTCCTCCAGCACGACGCGGCCGAAATGCAGCAGCAGGTCGCCACCGCGACCGGAAAACCGGGAGTCGATGATCAGATCCTTCTGCTGGAATCTGAAACGGCAGCCTATTACGGCGAGTTCGCCAAGAGCCGCGAACTAACACGCCGCGCCGCCGATTCCGCACAACGCGCCAATCAAAAAGAAGCGGCCGCGGAATATAAGTCACACTCCGCGGTACGCGAAGCATTAGCCGGCGATATGCCTTCGGCAAGGCAAGATGCCCAAGCCGCCCTCGCGCTAGCCGCCGGCAGACAGGTTGAAGGTTTCTCCGCTGTTGCACTCGGACTGGCTGGCGATTCCGCACAGGCCGAACGTTTGGTCGCCGATTTGGGAAAACGCTTCAGCGAAGACACCATCGTAAAGTTCAATTATCTTCCGATGATCCGAGCTGCAACCGCGCTTCACAGTGGTGACGGTAAGCGAGCCATCGAGGCGCTGTCTGCGTCTGCCCCCTATGAACTGGGAGAAACGAATTCTTCCTTCACCTTTGCCCTCTATCCAGTTTACTTGCGCGGCGAGGCGTACCTGGCAGCGAAGCAGGGGCCCGCGGCGGGTAACGAGTTCCAGAAAATTCTCGATCATGCAGGCCTGGTCGGAAACGAGCCGCTGGCCGCACTCGCGCATCTTGGGCTTGGCCGCGCGTTTGCCTTGGCTGGCGATAGCGCGAAATCGAAGGCTGCTTATCAGGATTTTTTCGCGCTGTGGAAAGACGCCGATCCCGACGTCCCCATCCTCAAGCAAGGCAAAGCCGAGTACGCAAAATTGCATTGATTCCCTGCTAAGTTTCCTTTCCACCTGGATCAATGCCTGGTTGCGTTGGGCCGCTACTCAGATCACGCCGAAATTCGAGGAGCTCAACCGGCGCGCCGCTATCGAGGATCATCGCCACTGTAACGCCTTCCGAAGGCGAATTCGGGGCAGTGAGAATTTCCTTTCCTTCAATGGCGGCCTGAAGGTCATCTACTTCAAACGCTATGTGAGGGACTGACTTAATCAAGGCGTGCACTGGGCTATCTGGCTCGAAGCGCATCCATTGAACGCCACAAGGACTCGTCTCAAACGCGGAGACGTACATCTTGAATTGTTCCAGATAATATTCGCCGGGTCGTGGAACGTCAGTCGGGATGCCGATGTGGTGATACCGCCAGCCATGTACCGAAGTGGCCGCAGGTTGGTCGTGCCCCTTGCGCAGAATATTCGGGTTATCAGACTTGGGTCCTGAAATGCACATGATCTTTTCCCAGCCAAGATACCACGGCGCCCTTGCTCGGAGCGATGGCTAGCGAGCGGTGTTTGGCAAAGGCTGTTCATCCGACAGCGGACCTCTTCTCTGCGTGCCGGTAACGCGAGCGGGCACATACTTTCCCCGGAGTAATGACGTGTTTGAGCGATATACGCAGCGAGCTAGAATCACAATCGTCTGGGCGCGCTACATCGCAATCCAGGTTGGAAGCCAAGAGATTGAAACTGAGCATCTGTTACTGGGATTGCTGAGGAGTGACAACGTCCTAGCGAAACGCTTCCTTGGTTCTCCTTGGGCTGCGGAGACAGTCTGGAAGAAAATCGAGCAGAATAAAGGGAAGCGTGTAAGAGTTCCGGGCACGAAGGAAATTCCACTCACCATCGAATCCAAGCGTGTCCTAGGTTCTGCGTTAGAAGAAGCTGATTTCTTTTCCAATCGGCAGATCGGCACTGAGCATTTCTTGCTTGGCCTCCTTCGGGAAGAGAAATGCCTTGCTGCAAAGATACTCTCTGAACTGGGTGTCCGGTTCACGTCAACTCGCAACGAGCTTTCTAGAAGCTCCCATGACGACTCCAAAACTGAAGAGTTCGCGAGAGAACGCGACCCACTACCACAGGATGTTGTTGAGTTGCAGAGCCGGGTTAAGGCAATCAGGGTTCGCGTGAAGGATGCCGTTTCCAGCCATGATTTCGAGAAGGCTCGGGCGTGCTCGAACGAAGAAATGGTGGAACGTGACAAATTACGTGAGCTCTACGATCAATACGGACTCATCGACTGGATTTACGATTAGATTGGCTCGAGGCCCCCGCCGTCGCGCCTGGCAAACGAGGGGTCCTCGACGTGATAGCGCATATTGTTTGTATCCTTCCACTTATGATAATCATCGCATCTGCGAGTCCTACAAAAAGGAGGGACTATGAAGCTCACAGGAAAGAAGGCTCTTATTACCGGCGGCAACAGTGGCATCGGTCTAGCCACAGCCCGACTTTTCGTCGCGGAGGGCGCGAAGGTCGCCATCACCGGCCGCGACCAGAAGACGCTCGATGAGGCGATCGCCGAACTTGGATCGAGTGCGCGCGGCTACCGCGCTGACGTCACCGTTGCGGAAGATCGCAAGCGGCTCTTCGCCGCCCTGGCCACAGATTTCGGGAAGCTCGACATTGTCTTTGCCAATGCCGGCATCTCCGGCCGGACTCCTACGGGCTCGACCGACGAGGCCATTTTTGAGAACGTGATCCACACCAACCTTAATGCCGCTTTCTTTACGGTGAATTCAGCGGTGCCTCTGCTGAACGACAACGGCAGCATCGTCTTTAGTGGGTCGGTACATAACTATCTCGGCCAGCCCGGCGTAGCCGCGTATGCAGCCACCAAGGGTGGTCTGGTCTCGATGGCGCGTTCCATCGCCGCCGACCTTGCACCGCGCAACATTCGCGTGAACGTTGTCGCACCAGGCGCGATCAAGACTCCCATTTGGAAGCGCGGGCCCCGCGCCTCTGCTTCGGAAGAAGATTCCGCTAAGTTGGCGAAATTCTTCTCTTCTGCAGTTCCGCAGGGCCGTTGGGGCGAGCCGGAAGAAGTTGCCAAAGCCGTGCTCTTCCTCGCGTCGGAGGATTCCTCCTACGTCAACGCGGTCGAGCTGATGGTGGATGGCGGAGCCACGGGTGCCCCGTTTGGAGCTCCCATCATTCAGGAGGCGTTTACGCCTCCCAAGTTGGCAAAGGCTCACGCGGAGGGAAATCCGCGCTGAATTGGATGGCGGACAACCCGGAAGTTATCGATGCAGCGGCACCACCAGCAGGATTTCAAAGAAGGCAAGTTGCGGAAAAGTTGCGGCGCGAACGCCTAACGAGTTGAGTTCAGCCTGGAATCGAGTCGATCGTGACGCGATCCTTGGCATCCCAACCCGCATAGTAAAGCGCGACCTGCAGACCCGGAAAATCCTTTTTCATCGTTGTCGCTGCGCGCCTCAGGTCTTGCTCCTGCCGCTCGCGCGGTTCAGCCGAATCGTGAAGGTGCGCGGGCATGGTCTTGTAGAACCCGCAATCCTGATGCTGGATCAGGATGAGCTGTTTGATTCCGTGCTTTTCCACGAAAAAACGCAGCCACTTCCAGCTCGCCCAGGAAAACTTCGGCAAATACTCAAAAAGTGTCAAGCTCAGAGGCCCGCCAGGAATCACCATCAAATCGTAATTCTCATTCAGATTGAGCCTACTGTTCAGAAACTCGTGGAAACCTGCCTGAAACCGGTAATCGCCGCAGTGGATCACCAATATCTCGGTTTCGCCGCGCTTAAGTTTCGATTCGAGCTGAAAAGGGGGCATAGGCAGGACTCGCAGAATAACGCCGCGCTCGCGTCGTTCGTTACGTCAATGGCTTTACGGACTTCGGTTCCACCGACTTTGCCACCACGTCTGTCTGTTTAGCTGTCGCGTCCGCTTGCTTTCCGCCGTTTACTCCCAGTTGCGCGAGTGCGCTTGGAATGTCGAGTCCCAGCGCCTGCAATTGTTGCAGCAAGCCGAAGATCAGAGCAGGCCCCGTGCGCGCTACTCGGCCGATGCCGCCGGTTCCGTTTCCATCTCCATTGTTCCCCTGCTCGATCACCACCACTTTGTCGATGTTTCCCAACGGCGCAGCCACCGCTCCGAAAATCCCCGCCGAAGCCTGCAAAACGGCCGGCAGTCTTTCCAAAATGGTCTGAAGTTTGGCCGCGTCGTTGAATTGCTTCCACGCTTCCGCTTTCTTCAAGATAGCTTGCGCCTCGGCCACCCCTTGCGCTTCAATCGCGCGAGCCTGCGCCAGTCCCATGGCCTCGATTTTGGCGGCTTCCGCTCGTCCTTCTGCCTCCACCGCCGCAGCGCGCCCCATTCCTTCCTGCTTCAATTTTTCTTGCTGCGCTTCCGCCAGGGCGATTTGCGCCGACTTCTCGCCTTCCGCTTCCAGAATCGCCGACTGCTTGGCCGCCTCCGCTCGCAAAATCGCGGCTTGCCGGTCGGCTTCTGCCGACTTGATCACTGTTGCTTCAAGCTCTTTTTGTTTCCGCTGTACTTCCTGCTCCTGCACCGCGATCTGTTCTTGCGTGCGCATTCTTTCCACGCGCACCTCTTCCACCACTACTTGCTGTCTCGCTTTGGCTTGCGCCAGCGGCCCGGCTTGAGCGGCCATCGCCTTCTGCGTTTCGACCTCCGCCAAAAACTGCGCTTGCTTGATGTTGAACTCCCGCTGCGCGCCGGCAATGTTGGCGTCTGAATCGAACTTCGCTTTTTCGCCTTCCTGCATCGCCATTGCCGACTTGATTTTCGAGTCGCGCGTGGCTTCGGCCTCTCCGATGGTTCCGTCGCGCTTCACTTCAGCAGTCCGTTTTTTTCCGAGGGCGTCGAGATATCCTTCCTCGTCGCTGATCTCCTGCACCGTCAGCACGTCCACTCCGATGCCCATGCGTTCCAAATCCTGCGCGGCCTCCGACGTCAATTTCTGCGCAAAGCTTTGCCGGTCGCTGTTCACTTCTTCAACCGTCAGCCCGCCGAGAATCGCCCTCAAATGCCCTTCGAGCGTCTGAAAAATTACTTTTTGGATTTGGTCCGAAGGCATGCCCAGAAAACGTTCCGCCGCGGCTCGCAGTGAAGTGTCGTCGCTTTTGATCTTGACATTGGCCACCGCCTTTACCGAAATCGGCACGCCCTTCAGCGTGTATGCGCGCTTAATCTCGAGCGGAATCGTAAACACGTTGAGGGAAAGATAATCCACCTGCTCCAGCAGCGGAAAGCGGAACGTCGCTCCGCCGTTCACCACGCGATAGCCCACCGTCCTTCCGTCCGCCGTTTTTCGTTTGCGCCCGCTGAGCACGGCAACCGCGTTGGGCGGAACTTTCAGGTAGTTTCGGGCGAAAAGCGCCATAGCCACAAACAGCGAAAGCACCACCAGGACTACGATGACTGGAATAAAAAACTGTGTAGACATTTCTCCCACCTCTTCTCGAACTTGTGACCAACTAACCGATGCGCCGGACAAGCAGGGTTTCGCCCGCCAGGGACTCGATCCTCACTGACGTATTTGCAGGAATCCCTTCGCCATCCACCGTCCGCGCGAGTTTCTCGATTACGTTTTCACCCAGGGAACACCGAACCTGCCCCAATCCCCCCTTCGGAATCGCAACACTCACCTCTGCCGTGAGCCCGACCAAATCCCCCACGAGTGTGCCGCTCGAAGCCTGCTGGTTGTACAGGAAGCTCGCAAACAAATAAATAATTCCACCGAAAACTGCGCCACCCACCAAACCGATCAACGTACTTGTCTCCGTGCTATAGCCTAGATGAACCCCAATAGCTCCAAATCCGCCGAAAGCTGTGATAAAAACGCTCACTACCCGCGTGTTAAAAAATCCCACTCCGTGCGTATCTCCGTGAACGTCTCCGCCGTGCGCACCCACATCTCCGTGGCTGAACATTTCGACAAACAAAAAGCTGATGATCAGGAACAGAAATCCGATGGCGGCAATTGCGAGGAAGATTGTAAACGCTGAAATTCCTTCCGGAAGGGACATGCTGCAAGCCTCCCCAAGCCAGAGGCTCGGACCTATGTGTACAAACTCAACATTCACTTGAGAGTAGCCTCAGGGGAGCATCACTCTAGAACGCAGCCAGTCCGAAGTCAAGGTGACGGAGAAAGCTTTGTCGGTGCTCTCATTTACCGGCCCGATCTTCCGGAACTCGTTCAGGACCGCGGCGTAAACCCGCAACTACCCTGCTAGCGATGTACTCGGATCGGACTTGCTGGTATTCGTGTACCTGCGGTGTACCCGACTTTCTGGTGTGCCGATGGAACGTGTCTCGATCTTGCCTGGACACCAGAGTGTACGAACCATCGAGAAGCACTACGCTCCCTGGGTGCGATCGCGACAAGAACAACTCGAGGCAGACCTAACTAATCTAACTAATGCTTGGGAGGGACACCCGGAAACTGCCCACCGTAACTAGCTCATTCCACAACGCAAATCTTGGAGGCGCGGATGGGAATCGAACTAACAGCAACGTTGAACTTCCACAAATTATTGATTCCTCGAAAATACGCAAAGGCGTTTCTAACATCGTGTGATCGTTTGCGTTGGAAGCCCATTCACCTGCGTGTCGGCGTCGCGGAACCACGGTCGGGCAACGAATTCGGCAGTTACACGGTTGACGAGAGGCTCAGCAATTTTTTCGGCTACGCCCGCCTGGCTTTGCATTACAGGCCTCGTAATTTGCGGTTTGGCATTTTCGCGCTTCGATCGCAAGCGCAGGATGTACAAGTTATTCGATCGCCTATTGACGGCAGTTTTTAGTCACTCAGGCCTCGCAAGGACGTGTAATTGGATTAGCGAACCTGTGGCCGACCACTTGATCTCCGGTAAGGACTTGATTCCGAGTTCCGCGTAGAGGGGACTATTATTCCCTTGAGGAGCGAGACAACTATGAAGCGCACCCAGAGCGTTGAATGCCATTCACGCTCTCCCGAATCAGAAATTCAAACCTCCAGATGGCAGCCCATCGGTCCCATCGTCTCTCTATTGTTGCTCGCTCCGTTTATCTCCGAAGTACTTTATGGAGCCGTTCGTATCAGTACGATCTTTATTCTGATCCCCGAAGTCCTAACCTGGGGTTGCGGTGCACTGCTCATCCGTGAGTGCGTGCGAAGATGGCGCACACCCTGGCAGAGCATGTTGATCATGGGCCTGGCCTTGGGCATTGCGGAAGAATGGTTGATCCAGCAGACTTCGATTTCTCCATTGGTTGTGCCGGGTCAGCATGCCTATGGGCGCGTGGGGGGTGTGAACTGGGTGTACTTCCTCTGGGCCCTCGGTTTCGAGAGTGTTTGGGTTGTCCTCATTCCCGTACAACTCACCGAACTGCTCTTTCCCGCCCAGCGTGAACAGTTATGGCTACACCGGCGAGGCTTCGTCATCGTCAGCACTGCATTCGCACTTGGCGCGTGCATCGCCTGGTACGGGTGGACGCAAAGGGCCCGGGTCAAAATCTTCCACATGCTGCCGTACAGTCCGCCTCCTTTCTACATACTCATTGGAGTTGGGGCCATTGTACTGCTCATCCTCGGTGCGCATTCGTTGCCGTCGGGCCAGCCACGAAGGATCCGTGCCGACTTGCATGCTGCACCGCGACCGTGGGTCGTTGGATTGGTTCTTGGTGCGATGGGGTTTGTCTGGGCAATATTCTTCTTACTTGGATGGGGGACCGGTTTTCTCCCGACCGTCCCAGTCGGGATAGCTCTGGCCGGGGGACTCGGCTGGGCCATTCTGGCTTTTTGCCTTGTGTGGAGATGGATATCGAGTTTCGACTGGGGCGACACGCACCGTTTTGCGCTGGTGCTTGGTGGAGTGGTGGCCTGGATGCTTGGAGGTTTTGTTGTCTTCAAGGTCGCAGGAGCGCTTCGCAGTGATTGGATCGGTAAGGGCGTTCTCAACGCGGTCGCCGCAATATGGCTGTTCTCGCTGTGGCCTCTCGGAGGACGGCGCACCTGACTCAACCCGGATCTGTGCGAAGTTGTAAGCTCGCGGCCTGCACTCGGGATTCGATCGAATGTCTGGAGACTAGCGAGGACAACTCCCGGTTAGTCATTACGGTACAAGTGGTTTTGGCCGGCTTTCGCTTCGCTAGGATTTCGGACGCTACGCACACCGGTTGCGACATACCTTTGCCGCTGAGCTTTTGTCGGTAGGCGTCCCCATGGATCGCGTCGCCACCCTGCTGGGCCATCAAAGTGTGAAGGTGACGGAAAAATTCTACGCAACGTGGACCGCGGAAAGGCAGCGACAGGCCGAGGCCGATTTAGAACGTGCTTGGGAACGCGATCCGATCGTTGTCCAGGAAGGGAAAAACACGCAGAAGTTGTACGGGAAAACCGAATTCGTTAACTAAAACCGCAACGAAGAGAGCGTGCTTTTCGCGAAGCCCCTGCGGTTTCCAACTGCGACTCCTCAAGAATTACCCAGCACACGCCTCGCAGAGCACCAACGTAAGCCAACGACCGAGTCCATCCAAATCCGGCCATGGGTTAGCACGATGAAACTTCCCGCAGCGAACTTTCGGCTGCGATGATTAACGCCCAGGCAAGGGCCGCCCGGGAAGGCGACCCTTAGCTTGGCTGGCTGCTACAAACGGGTTTGCGTCACTTAGCGGTAATCACGCCGAACAAACCAGCGAAATTATTGTCGGGGCCAGCGGCGAAGAAGAGCTGATTGGTGGCACCGTTGGATCCGGTACCATCACCAAATTGAATTGCCCAGAGCTGGTCTATGTGAATCACGTCGCCATTGTCGTCCCTCAAGGTGCCAACGAATTGGCCGGTAACGGCATTGAAGGCATTGATGGTGCCGGTGTTGGTATTGTTCGAAACGAGCAAGGTGTTGCTGAATTCGCCGAAATTCTTGGGAGCGACGGCGAATCCCCAAGGTTGATTCAACGGCGAGCCGTGTGCGAGTTGCTTCAGGAGGTTGCCATCTTCATCGAAGATGTCAACAAAACCACCGGCAGCGCCCGAGGAGGCGGCGAACGAGACGTAAACGAGGCCGCCGAAGTCCTGAATGCCGAAGGCCGAGAAGCCGGTCGGGAGAGTGGTGTCGGTAACGGATTTTACAAGTTTGAAGGTGGCGTCGTAGATGTCAATTTTGTTGTTGGCGTTGTCCGCGGCAAGGAGAACATTTCCGGAGGTCTTGGAGGAGATGGCTAGGCCGGTGTAGGACGCGCCCGGCGTGGTGACGGCAATCATGGCGGCGTTGGGATTTACGGAAGGCGCCCAACCACTGATAGTGCCGTCCAGAGTGGCGAACAGGAAAACAGCCGGAGATCCCTTAATCTTGAAGTCTGACGATCCGTTGAAAACGGTGCCGGTGGGCGAACCGGGACCGTCCTCGCCTTTCGTGGGAATGAACACGTCCAGGGCCACTTTGGTTCCATGGTTATCGTAGAGTGTTGACCAGCCAGAGCCTGCGTCGGCTACCCACCAAGGACCGCCCGGACCGTGAGAGAGACCCCAGGCGTTCACCAGGAGCGGATCCGTCGTTCTTGCGGTTTTTTCCTGATTGGAAACCAAATTAGTAACTTGATATTGTGCGCGGATCAGGCCGGGAACGATCAGCTGTGCGACGGCGAGGCACGTAGAAAGAGCGATGGTGCGAAGTTGCATGAAAGATTCTCCTTTGTAGCCGGCCAGTGCGCGATGTTTGGCATCGTCCGAGAGGAAATGCTGACCTGCCCGGCGCGGATATTGGCATTCGGTGACGAGACAATTGCAACAAGCAAGTCTCTTTTTTGTAAACTTTTTGTGAAGAACGGTGAAAACAGAATGTGTGGGCCGGAAGAATCGGAGCAGCCACGACCTCCCGGGTCGTCAACGATGTGACGTTCCAACGACCGTTACGTCCAAGAGGAGCACTTTCCGAATGTCATCGATTAGATCGGTGATGCCGGCTTCATTAAACATCTGTCCTATCATTTGACGATGCGGGGGTACGGTACTGTCCCCAAAGATCGTATGCTGGAGATTGTACTCGCAATTGATATTCGTCGGATTTCAGTTTTCCGCGAAGCTCGCCTGTAAAGAATTGAGCCTATGCGAATCCTTCCCGTTCTCGCAGGCGCTATTTTGGTCGGTCACAGAAGGCCCGTGGATAGCCGATCTAACATCCGTTTTCGCCGACATCACGTACTCGCGTGAAAAGCAGAATGAACAGGCCAAAGAACTACACAATCGGCAACAGTTGGAGAATTTGAAAGAGAATTTCGGACTGAAAGCGATAGGAAGTCCAATGGTCGCGCGGAGGAAGGGACTTATGTATACCGCCGGAAGCATAATTAATCGCTTGTTCAGATTTTGATGCGGCCAAATGGCTCGACTAACGTAATCGACGACTTGCTCTTTCAAATTCCCAGTGATATTTCAGCCGCATGACTGACCTTTGCATCGGCACAAGCGCCTTCACCGCTGCCGGCTGGGAGAGCGCGTTCTACCCAGCGGGTATGAAGCCGGCTGACTACCTGTCCTATTACGCGACGAAATTCAACACCGTCGAAGTGGACAGCACGTTCTACCACGCGCCATCAGTCGCGACCGTGAATGGCTGGAATCGCAAGGTGCCCGATGGGTTCGTTCTCGCCGCCAAAGTTCCCCAGGTAATCACCCACGAAAGCGTCTTGCGGGATTGCGACGAGGATTTAAACCACTTTCTCGAAACAATGGATTTGATGGGGGATAAACTTGGACCGTTGCTTCTCCAGTTCGGATATTTCAACAGGACGGTTTTCAGAAGTAGCGGAGATTTTCTGATGCGGCTGGAACCGTTCCTGAAAAAATTGCCGAAGGGATACAAATTCGCGGTCGAAATTCGCAACAAGAGCTGGCTTTCCAAACCGTTCTTCGATCTGTTACGCGCGCACAAAGTCGCCTACGCGCTGATTGACCAAGCTTGGATGCCGCGCGTGAGCGAGATATTCGAGAAATTCGATCCGATCACCGCAGACTTTACCTACATCCGGCTCCTGGGTGATCGGAAGGGAATTGAGAAGCAAACGAAAATCTGGGACAAGGTGATTGTGGACCGTTCCAGAGAGCTAATGAGTTGGGTGAATGTTTGTCAGCGCGCAGTCAAGCGGGGTGTCAGCACGTACGTTTATGTGAACAACCATTATGCGGGGTTTGCGCCGGCGACGGTTGAACAGTTTCAGAAGTTGTGGAAAACCGCGGGTCGCTAGTCTGGCAGCCCGAGCGGCCAGCCCCGCCGTTACGCGATCACACGGCGCACCCTACGACTCCGACACCGCCGTCATCCCTGTCCCGGCGCAGTTCGTGCATCGCATCCTTCTTACCAGTCGATCGCTCTTTCACTTTTCCAGTTGCGTGGCATTTCACGCCGGGATTCTCTCGCCTGCAACTTCACCCGATTGGACGGGCTTTGCTCTCGGTCTCGGGATCATTCCAGATTGCGATGAGCGTCAAGACAGTGACAAAAACCACGATCAAACCGATCGACCTCCGATGAATATTTGGGGTTTCCATATCCTTCTCCTGGGGCTGGGAGGGGGTGGGCCGGAACGATAGAACCATTGACGCGGGGGAGATGCTTTCTATTCACGTTTCCCGTCCCGGCGGCCCTTTGGTTATCTGCAAACGCGCTCGACTATGAGTCCTTTTTCTTGGGAGTAAATCAGATAATCCCCAGGCCCAATAGCAGCCAAACGAGCAATCCGGTTCCTCGCTTGTTCGAGACCTTCAACAGCCACTATCCAAATCGAAGTTCCATTTCTAAGTTGTTTGAAAATATCAAATTTAGACGCCATTTTGAGGCTCCCGCCTGACTAAGTTCACCTTCTCTACGACACTCTAAAGGTTAAGCTGTGCATCTCGACCTCCACACGGCCAAAGAATTGTCCCAATGTAATCAGCCCTTTGGCGATCGCTGGCGACGTTGCGCTAGCTATGATGAGCAATTTTTTCGGTTGACTCGACTCTTTGGCGTACTATCCCCAGGCCCGAACAGAATGTCACGGCTGAAGCAGAGCGCGGCATGACACAAGACGAATTCAACAAGACAGTCATGCGAACCGAAAACACCGTTGGCGAAACTTGGGACTTGCGCCCGTTCGAGGAACAACAAAGCAAAGCTTTCGAATGTTTTCTTCAAGAGATAGACGCACAGCTCAGGGACGGCACCCTTGCATCCGAGAAACGAATTATTGTGCTGCATGACAGCCGACTCGTTATGTCGTTGCTGACTCTGACTCGGATTAAGGAACTACTAGCGTTATGCGTTCCGCTGGACTTCAAGATTGAGGATTCGTAAAGCTGTGGCGATGCCCACCGAAAATTCCCGTCGTGTATTTGCTTGAGAACGTGGCGGGCTCTCGGCGTCGCCTTACGCAATCCTGGAGCGTCGAACAAAGTTTGCGAATCGTGCGCCATTGCCTTTTGACGATGCAAGAACTAAAGGTTTTGTGATTCTGCGTTTAACGACTCGCAAGGCTTCGGCTGCTATAGGCATCGCGCTGAGTTCTTCGCTATGCTGGGGACTGTCATTCAGTTCTTGTTGCCGCTTAAACAAGGCTAACTCAGCTTCCGGCACAAGCTGGGCCAACTTTTTAGGATCTGTTTCATCCAAAGTTCTCAGGAGTATTTCTTTCCAGGATACGAGTTTAAGTTCAGCCATGAAACCCCTCTTTTCACGCTGCGCACATTCGGATTGCGTCTTCAGCTGCTCGGATTCGATTCGTAAGTTCGTTTCGGTCTGTCTCGATGACAGCCGCCCCGTACAGCTCATGCGAAATTTTCCCGGCCATGATGACGCCTCTGAAACTCGCGCGGTAAACCCTCCGGCGCACCAAATGATCTTCAGTTTACTCCCCCAGAAAAGTCTTAGGGTAGGGCGAGAACGCACGCGAAGTCCCCGCCCGGAAATTCCGTCATGCGTTGTCGTCTCGCCGCGCCTCGGACGATAGCCTTCACCGAGAGAGCGATGCTCGGGATCGCATTACCCGATATTGACTTGGAAAGTCAGAGCAGGGTTACCGGATGCGACTGCATACCATAGCCCATCTGCTCCCATAATGAAGTACACGTCCTGCTGGTAAAACCACGCTGGGTATGATCCTGCGTAGAACCAATAGCCGCCGTAGGAGTACTCGCGGCGTCCGTTGTACTCGCGCCCACCGTTTGCCTCAAAGCGAGCATGATGGTTTGGACCAAAGTGACTTTCGTTATATACGTGTCCGGCGCTGTCTTTCTGACCGTTGCGTGCGAACTGGCCCTGTGATTGTTGCGGTTGGCCTTTGGCTTGTTGTTGTTGAGGCTGATTTTTTTCTTCGGTCTGCGGAGTCTTGGCCTGCTGTTGCTGTTCCTGCTTCTGAGGCTTGGCTTCTTCCTGCTTTGCAGTCTTTGGCTGCTCTTCTTGTTTCTGTGGCTTGGTTTGTTCCGGCTTCGCAGCAGGTTTGGGCTGCTCCTCATGTTGTGCTGGCTTAGCGCCGTCTTCCTGGTGCTCTTCCTGCGCGAACGTGGGAACAGTCGCTCCGAGAAGCAAAAACAGGGCCGTTGTGCTGATGACGCCGAGTACTTTCATGCGTGTTGCCTCCATTACCAGAATTCTGCGTGAAGGCCAGAATAGCGAGAGACCCGGCCGAAATCTGTACCGTTGTGAACACAATTTGGAACCCGAATGCGCCCGCCGCTCAATTACGCTCATCATTCTGCCGTAAAGGTTCACTCCCGCCGATCCATTGAGGAATGATCCAAATTGTGTGCCAAATGCGACATACATCGCGGGGCCAGTGATGCAAAGTGGCTCATCGGGTTTCTGAATCCGACGATCTTGGGATCATAGGAGGCTGCGATGTTGGGATATGGATTGGTCGGTACCATAGTGCTGATCTGTTTGGTAGTGTGGCTCGTACGCGCTTTGTAAGGGCGATTGCATTGGATGTTCGCTTCGGCCGCCCCGCAAGTCACCGTGGCGTCTGTGCGTCTGCCTTCAAGAACGTGGATTGGCACTAAGAGCTATGAATTCAACTGAGGAAATCTTTGTATTGGGTGGAGGATCAACAGTGCATACCATGGCGATTTTCGGGATTGTAGTGCTCGCAATATTTATTTTGGCGAGCCTCATAGCAGCCCTCATGCTCTTTCCGGACTTCTTGCGATACATGAAAATGCGTTCCCTGTAGCTGAACGCCGAATTTCAAGACAGTTTAGTGGAGGAATCCAAACAGCTGTAGAGGTTGTGGAAGACCGCCGCCAGCGAGGCTTCCTACCACTGGTTGCCGTAACGGCTGTGGGGCACTTCCGCCCTATTTGCGCTGCCGAACAGGCCAGTTCTAATAAATCGAAGGGCCGCGACAGCGACGCTCATCGTGCTTCGTTCTTCGCGGTCCGCCGCAGAATTTCCAAGTTCCACCTGGCGAATCACAATGGCTGCTTCTGCGTCACGGACGCAATTCTCGTGGTCCGTTTCCCGGGTCACTCTTTTGAAAATCTCCTTCCACGCAAGGGAACCGGCTGGAGTCATAAATCACCTCCCTCGTTACGAGGTTGGCGCCCGAAGTCCGGCGCGGCACAGCTGCGGGCGGCCGCCGCGAAGGGTGTATCCATCAGCACGCCTGACGGCTGGCGAGTGCATTCGGTTTCGTGCAGGTACAATCGCAAGAAATCATGTCCTGTCGATGGACTCAGCAGCAGCAAGCTTCCGATCTACGTGTGACTCTGTGCGTGGACCACCTGAGAGCAACAGACAACTTTGCCCGGCCGCGACACCACACGTTGGACAGGGGACGGACAGTAACTGTTCGGGCGTGAGCTCTTTCTTTTTCATTCGGACAGAATGCAAAAGAATTGGCCGTAAAACAGTCCTATTTGGGACATTTTCCGGATCAGCCGCAGCCCTGAAGGCGACTCTCTTTGCGTTTGGCGCGAAAAATTGCTGCTTAATCGTGCAGGACAACACTCAGAAGTGATGTGTTGATCTGAAGGCCGCCGTTGTACTTGATGAATCCGAGCTTTCTGAATTTGTTCATGAAAAAATTCACGCGTGACCGCGTGGTGCCGACCATTTCCGCCAGCGTTTCTTGGGGGATCTTGGGTAGAATTCCTTGTGGTTTATCCTGCGTTCCGTAGCGAGCCAACAGCAACAGCGTACGAGCCAGGCGCTTCTCGCTGGAATTAAAAAGCTGATCGACCAGGTCCTCTTCAATCCGGATGTTGCGCGAAAGCATGTAAGTGATGAAACGGTCGGAAAATTCGTGCTCGTCGTGCAGGACGCGGATCATTTCCTTCTTTTCGATGACCAGCGCCGTGGTGGCCGTAATCGCAGTCGCGGTCCCTATACGGATCGGCTGACCGGCCAGGCATCCTTCGCCGAAAAAATCTCCCGGTCCCAAGACCGCTACCACCGCTTCCTTGCCAGCTTCATTTACGATGGAGAGCCTCACGCCACCTTTTCGGATGTACAACACATTGGTGGCGGGATCGCCCTGCGAGAAGATCTTTTCTCTTTTTCCAAACTCCGTAACATTGCGGGCTACGCCAGCCGAATCGAGGAAAGCTTGGGCATTAAAAGCGGATTTCTGCGTGGATTTTCTTTTGGATCTAATACCGGTTGAGTTCGCGACTTTCTGCATACCTCTACCTTTCGTAGGTTATCATAATCATGAGTTCGAAGCGAGGTTGATGATTGGCGGATGCTGGGGCAGTTTGGATCGACCGTTTCGCGGATAGCGTTTCAAAACGAGCGATGCTACTTCTTCGAAAGCTCGCCCTTGAAATGACCTTCAACGTCTTCACGACTTAGCGGCTTTCTTGCGTTGGTCATTATGACCGAATAGACGACCTCGTTCCCTTCGAGCTGCGCGGTGATAAATGCACCGTCGTCTGGCAGTTCCTGGTAAAAGAATTTGACTTTTCTGCCGTCTTCAAGTTTTTTGATCCACTCTTCGTCGGCCATGCTCGCGGCTCCGCAGTCGAGATCCAATTAGGCCATCTTACCCGAGGGAGTTAGCTGTCTTAATTAATTGTGGTGGCCGCCGTCGCGGGAGGTGACGGTAATCTCAACGTGGGCGCCCTTCTTGAGCCTCACATCGTAGCCGTGTTCGTCAGTTAACGAGTTTTCAATGCGGAGATCTCGATACGGGCGGGGCGCCCCGGCGACGGAAATCTGTGCCTTTTCCGGCAGGTTCGTGCCGGGCGACGGGATCCATGGATGATGACATCGAGGCGGGAGCCATACAGTCTCATTTCGCACAGTTGCTAAATATTCGGCCGATTCACGTCCGGAGATCACTGCGGGGTCGTTTGACTTGGACCTGGTGGCGCGCGCATGCGGTGCACTCTACTGTACTCTGGCAGCAAGAGGATTGCAGGTTAGGGCAACCGACACCACGTGCCCCAGTGCATCGCGATCTGATCGAGGCCTCTTGATTTATGCGCGGTTCGCCATCTTCGACGCCATGTGAATCAGAAGCCCGCGGTTCTTATCGTCCATGCGCGAGAAACATTTTGCGAAGGCGCGCAGCTCGCGCTCCTGCTTTGAGTTGGCCGCTCGGCTCAGTCTGCCCTCTGCCGGGATATTCGGTTTTTTTGCATGATCGTCGTCCGTGAAAAAACCGGTACATCGGGATTTCCAGCGCACGGGCCAGCCTTTCCAGTGTATCGATGGACGGAACTGTGTGCCCGTTTTCCACGCGGGAAACGTAACATCGGAGTAGGCCGGTCCGTTTTTCGATGTCGCCCTGGGACATATTTTTCTGTTCTCTCAAAGCCTTCACTTTTTGGCCGATGACCACTCAAATCCTCCGGGCGAGATCATACGCGGGTGGCGCGGGAGCATCAAGCAGTCGCACTCACTTTGTCTGAAGCGTGCCTCCCACACGGGGAAAATGCGAGGCAAAGCACTTTCAGGGAACGAGAAATAAGGCGCCATCAAGAAATGCGGTCTATTTTCTAATTAGCTTTGAAATGAGGTTTTTTGTGGAGAGCTTTTTCTTTGACTTGCGTTCAGTAGCAAGTTTGGCCTCTGCCGCAAGGCTCTCTCTGTCCCACGAAGACATATTGCTTGGATAATCCAAGACGTTGGGGGAGTGTGCTTTGATTTTATTTTTTGCGATGCCGCCACTGGGCCAGGTTCTACAAATACGGCCATACTCGAATTGATCCAACTTTGAGTGATTCAGTTCAAAGTAGCCACAACCAACTATAAAGATTTCCGTGGAGCGACGTCTGCTCGCCACCGCACCAAACAACCCGAATCCTTCCGGTTCAATTATGGCAATTGAGGCGACCGTCTATTGACCATTCTTTGGTAGCTATCTGTTCCGATAGCGAGTACGGTCGAACTGTCTCACTAGCATCCTGCCGCAACTCCCTACCATCGTACGGCTCCTTGCGAAATCAGACGGCGTTGCTCATCCCTCGTAGTCCTCGAACGAAGACGCGAAGCCTCGGGAGCCGATATGGAAGAGAAACATCGGGGGAAGCTATACCAGGCTACTATTTCTGTATCCGAACGAGAAAAACTTCAGGCTTACGTAAAAGCTGCGGAAAACGCAATCAATGGATGCGATGCCGCGCTCAACGGCAGTATCCCGTGGGAAGAGCGAGTGGCAATGGGAAACGCGGTATCCGTTTTGAAGTTGTTGAAAAAAAGTAAGAGTAACGCTGAGTTGCTGACCTCAGGTACCGCGCGCTCCTTAAAGGTCGAGATGAGCGAAACGCACGCCGACCTTTGTGAAAAGTGCGGGGCTGAAATTGAGTCCAGTCGAACGGTTGATTTGACGCTGAAGCATGAAACTGGGATCTGCGATTCTTGCTTCGTGAAGGAACCTCTAGGGCCCACGCAGCGCAAGGGAGATTGGTTCAACTGAAAATTCACAATCCTTCCAAACGGATGTGCCCCAGGTGCAGAAGCGTCGAGATTTCTCGGTCGCATCGGCACGGCGCCGTCGAACGCTGCCTTTTTCCAGCCATCGGAGCCCGTTCCGCTGTCTCAATTGCGACGTCCGCTTTTTTGCTTTTTCGCGCTTCGATGAGGAGCGTTTACAGATTAACAAGGCTCCATGAGCACTCTTTTTGCAGGAGTCCAATATGGCCGGGATTGACTGGCAGGATTTGCATCGGTCCGCCCACTGATGGAAGGTGAGCCTAGGTATCGAGTCTCACTTTATCTGCGCGGAACCGCTGACGAATTTGAATGGAGCAAAACGGAGGTGTAGGTGTTCCTTGGGACATGCCTTGGCAGCGACTCGCCTGTAGCTGAAGCGATTGCAGAGGCGGACGAGAAGGGTTCAGCCACGCGCACGATGGAATACGCCCCTGACCGTACAGTACGGGTTGTCATATTGCGTGTGACGCCTTGCTGAAGCCTCTCAATCATCGATACCAGTCCTATCGTCTAAAAGACTCAGCCTAAACGGAGAACGGAATGGTCACAAGAACCCAACACGACGGTGCATTGTTTGTGGGCGACTGCACCAATGGGCAGTTCACGCCAGGCGAAATTCGATGCCCGAATTGCGAAGGGCTGCTCGAAGAAGAGATCTCAAAAGCAGGTGATGCTTATTTGGTTTGCAACTCGATGCGAAAGGTCTGCGCCAATCCAGTCAAGGTCTTCATCGGCGCCCCTGAGATGCACCGATGGCGCGGCAGAAGTTGGGAAGTCATCGCCGGAATTTGCAAATCGCAGGGTTGACCGGACGCGCGACGAAAAGCGGTCAATTCAGGTCGCGCCCACCGTTCGCTTTCTCAACAGCCTCGTCAAGCACCTTCTGCCTGGCTTCAATCCAAGCGGAGTAATGTTTGACGACAATCTGCTCCGTATTCCCTAGAAGTATTGCGACCGTCGCAGCTGGGACGCCTTGCTTCAATAGCTCCACTGCAAACGTGTGACGGAAGCGATGCGGGTGCGCATTCTTGACTTTTGCCTCATCGAAAATTGGTTTGATGCGGTGGGTGCGCCATAGATCGGTCACAGACGGCAACTTCGATCGGCGGTTCCAAAAGAAGTACGATTGATTTGGTTTTTGTACCGTTCTGAGAGTATTCGCGACCATCGCAGGCAAAAGAATCTTTACAGGCGTGTCCGTCTTCTCGGTACGCAGAACCAGGTGATTGCCTTGAAGGCTGTCCGTTCTTAGCATGCAGACATCTGAAATTCGCAGACCGGAATACCTCATCGTGAGGATGAATGCATAGGGGATCGGCCCAGCCGCTTTTGCTTTCTTTAGAATCTCCTTCATTTCATCCGCGGTGAACGGAAGCTGTTGTGTACGCTCCACCTTGATTTTGCCTAGATGCAAGGCTGGGCTTTCCGCGATCCACTTACGCGCGAGCGCGAACTTGAAGATGCTTCGGAGACGTTCTTGTTTCTTCGATTTCGACAGCGATTTATCTTTCCAGGTGTTTCGGAATTCCTGCAAGGACTCGAGATCCAGTTCGTTCGGGAAACGGATACCTTTGTTCTGGGCATAGACCGTGAGTTGCCGAAACAAGGCTTCGTACTTCCTGATTGTCTCCGAGCTGATATTCTCCGTTCGGGCATTCTTCACGAACTGATCCCGCCATTTTTCGATGGTGATCCTTTCCTGCGGAGCTGCCACTTGAGCCGGCCGTTCGCCGGTGACTTCCATCTCCCGCATGACGTCCAGGGCCTTTGTCCAATCCCGGCTTTTCAAAGGCACGCGCACATATGAGCCGTCAGCTCGCGAACCGCGGACCCAAATTGGGCACGGATGCCGCTTGTTGGAGCAGTTTTGAGAATCAGTCGAAGAGCACTTCTTGGGGTTATGTCTGCGGTAGATGGCAAGCATCAGGAGAGCCTGCGTTTCACTCTCTGTGCGACATCAGGCGGGATGCGGAGGGTAACATAACTGCGTTTGCGCTTCTTCGCGGCGTTCTCATCTCTCAGCTTTAGGACACCGGGTTCGTTGCGGAACAGCTCACGGATCTTGTCCGTGGAAAAACCCCATTCCTTGGCAAGCTGGGCCACGGGGTAGTCATCCTGGGGAGAGCGGTCCCGTGAGTGTTTACCTCCGCGCGCTTTAGCAGGAGATTTTTCTAGCGCAGGGTGCTTCGAACCTAGTACGTAACCGCCGTCAAACTTGATATCCGGGCGTACCCAGATCAGATTTTTGCCATTGCCGTACAATATCCGTACAATTTCTGCGGATGTCAATAGGAAAGTGCCATTTTGTTGAGGATTTGATGGAGGCGCGGGTGGGAATCGAACCCACGTATAAAGGTTTTGCAGACCTCTCCCTTACCACTTGGGTACCGCGCCTCAGCCCTACAGTATAGCGAAACCGTGCCGCACTTTCAGCCCGGAAGGTTTGGGCGTGGGTGCAAAACGGCTCTGCTGATATTCAACTGCGAGCAGCAACTGGCGGACGAAAGTCCGCCGCTACAAATTCAACGGCAAATTCGCCAACGAGGAGACCGGCGTTCCCAGGCGGGATGCCAACTCCTTGCGCGGCGCTAGCGGATGTGCAACTCGTATGGCATGCGGGCTTGCACCGGCTCCATCCTGCTGACGATATGCTGCAGCATGGATTCCAGGGATTGCGATTCGCTCATGTTGTTGTCTTTCTGGCGTTCGAGAAACTGCTCGAAAAATGATTTCTCTTCCGGGTAGCGGACGACGTGCACGCTTTCACTGGCGGGAATATTGGAAAGCTGCTTGGCGACTTCGATGGCGCGGTCGAGGCCGCCAAGCTCGTCTACCAGGCCGAGTTCCTTCGCCTGCGCGCCGGACCAGACGCGGCCCTTGCCGATTTTGTCTACAGCTTCGACGGTCATCTTGCGGCCCAGTGCGACGCCCTTGGTGAAATCAGAGTAAGTATCGTTGAGAGATTTCTGGATATAAGCGCGCTGCGCGGGAGAAAAATTCTGCTGCGCGGAAAAAAGCGTGGCGTTGTCGCTGGTGGCGACGTAATCCGTGCTGATGCCCAGCAGAGTATAGAGTCCGGAGACGTTGAATTTGCCGATCAGCACGCCGATGGATCCGGTGATGGTGTCGCGATCCGCGACGATTTTGCGGGCGGGCGCGGCGATCCAGTAACCGCCGGAAGCCGCGACATCCGACATGGAAACCACCACGGGCTTGACCTGATTGGCGAGCTCCACTTCGCGGCGAATCACTTCGCTACCCACCACCGAACCGCCGCCAGAATCGACGCGCAACACAATGGCCTTGATGCTGTAATCGTTGCGCGCCGCGCGCAGGTCGGCGGCCACCGAATCGCCTCCCATCACCGAACCGCCGCCCGGAGTGTTCCCGGAATCGCCGGAGACGATCAGGCCGGTGGCGTGGACGACGGCGATCCTGGTGGTGCCATTATTCGAGATCGAAGAGCGATAGCGATTCAGCGAGATGGGATTCCAGACGTGGGCGCGATTCTTGAAATAATCCTGCAGCTGATCCCAATAGCCGAGGCGGTCCACGATCTTATTGGCCACCGCGTCACTGGAGGAAAACGGACCGCGATTAACGAGCGCTTCGAACTGCGCGCGATCCATACCGCGGCCTTTCGACGCATCGTTCAAATATTGGTCGTAGATGCTGTGCAGCAGGCCTTCGACTTCTTCCTTATGCGCGGGAGTAAACTGTTTTTCGGTGAAAGTATTGCCGGCGGTTTTGAATTCGGCGATGTGATAAAACTCCGGGACGACTTTTAGTTTATCGAGGGTGCCGCGAAAGAAAACGGCTTGGGCCACCATACCGCGAATGCTGACCGGAGCGGTGGGCACCAGCCAGATTTGCTGGCAGGCGCTGGCCAGATAGTATTCGGGATTGCCGATTCCGTCGTAGCCGAGATAGCAGATGCTGGGCTTGCCGCTTTTGCGAAAAGCGAGCAGGTGGTTGCGAATTTCCTCGAGCTTGCCCCAGCCGGTTTCCAGCGGCGCGATGCGCACGACGAGGCCGCTGATGTGCGAGTCTTTGGCGGCGGCATCCATCGCGTCCACGTAATCGTGCAGCACAGGAGTCGTGTAACCATTGAAGGCGCTGAAAATATCGGGAGCGCGCTGCTCTTCAATCTGGCCAGCTGCGTCAATTACCAGGACAGCATTCGACGGCAAACGCAAGGTGCGGCCTGGTTTCATCGCCACAATGCAGAGAATGACGAGAAAGACCGCTAGAACGATGATGGTGATGGCGCGACGCTGGCCCCAGGTCATTTTCATTCACCTCGTCGAGGATTGTTGCGCGGGGAACCGAGAATGAACAAGGTAGCACCGTGGGGCGGAAAACTCCAGATTGCGGGCTAGCGTGGGCCGGCGGATTTTTCTTGAACGGCGGTGGGAAATAGGCGATGAAAAGCGCGGCCGGAGGTTATGCTAGCGACGTGAGGTGCGCGACTTTGAGAAACGACGCATGAAGAAAATCAAATCGTGGCTGGCGGGGATCGCTATGGTCGCGATGAGCGTTTATGTCGCGACGGGATGGCGTTTTGTCTCGTATGCGCCGCAACGGTCGGACACCTATCTTTGGGGCGTTTATCACGTGCATTCGACGATGTCGGACGGGTTGCAGCCGCCGGAAGAAATCGCGGAGCAGGCCCGCGCGACGGGGGTGAGTCTGGTGCTGCTGACGGATCACGGCAGTCCGAACCTGGCGTCGTCCAGTTTTCGGAAAACCATTGATGGCGTGAAGATCATCGGCGGGTCGGAGGCGAGTTTGCCGGACGGCCACCTGACTTTTTTCGGCGCACAGGAGGCGCCGGGATTCCGTTTATCGTCTTTTCCGCCGGAAGCGATGGACGACGCGCGAGAGTGGGGAGGTTTCCCGGTGCTGGCTTATCCGGACGATCCGGATTATGGCTGGCGTTATTGGGATAGCGATTTACGGCCGGGCGGGATTGAGGTGCTGAATCTGTTTACTTGCTTGCGTGGCGCGTCCTGGCTCGAGCGGCTGCGGCTGGCCATGTACTATCCTTTTTCTCACTATTATTTTTTGAAGAGCATCGCAGTGCCCGCGGAATCGCTGAGACACTGGGATAGCTTTCTGCAGCGGGAAAGGATTTGGGGATTTGAGGCGTCGGATGCTCATGGAGGATTTCGCGTGGGTTCGTGGTTTTCGATGAGAGTGCCATCTTATGCGGACACGTTTTCGTTTGTGGGGATGGGAATTTCGCGGCGTTATGAGTCTGATCCAGAAGCCGCGGTGCGTCGCGGAGATTTTTTCAATTGCGTGCGAGGAGCGGGCGAGCCGGAGCGATTTGAATTTTCGGCGCATGACGGTTGGCGGGATTTTCCCAGCGGCAGCGATGCACCGGTTTCTTCGAGTTTGCACGTGGAAGTGCGGGCAGGAAAGCAAGCGGTGCGAATGGTATTGAAGAAGGATGGCGCGGTGGTGCGCGACGTTGCCGGCGATCATTTGGATTGGGAAGATGCCGGTGTTGGCGTGTATCGCGTGGAGGTTTTTCTGACGGCGCACCCTTTGTTGAGGGCGGACGTGCCGTGGATCCTTTCGAATCCGATATTCGTGGGCGCGCTGCGCGAGCCTCTGCCGGCGCGGCATTTCACGACGATTCGCGCGCAGCTGGCGGCGCCGGCGGCTGCTAGGCCCTAGTGACCGATTGAAATGCGTGCATCGCGTTTGGTCTGCTATAATCCTGTACTCAAAATATGGATTTCGATCACCTAACTACTTTTCTGGAGATTTCGAAGCTCGGTAGCTTTTCGCGAGCCGGGCAGAAACTGTTTCGTTCGCAGCCCGCGGTCAGCGCGCAGATCCGCCAACTGGAGCAGGAATACGGGCAAAAACTTTTCGATCGCGTCGGCAAGACGGTGAAATTGACGGCGGCCGGGGAAGCGCTGATCGTTTATGCGAACCGGCTGCTGAATTTGAAGGAAGAATCGCTGCGCGCGGTGTCTGATCTCTCCACTTCGCCGCGCGGCACCCTGAATATTGGCGCCAATGAAGCGACGTGCCTGTACGTGCTGCCCGATTTGTTTGCTGCTTATCATCGGCAATTTCCGGCTGTGCAGATCAGCATCTACCGGAACTTCAGCCGGAAGGTGATTGAGAAAATCGAAGACGGCACGGTGGACGTGGGGATCGTGACGCTGCCTGTGAAATCGCCCAGCTTGAAAGTCCATTCCATCTTTCGGGACCGGCTGATGCTGATGGTGAGCGCGAGCAATCCGTTGGCGCGCGCCAAGGGCGTTACGCTCAGCGAAATTGCGGAACAGCCGCAAATTCTGCCGAAGACCGGCTACACGCGGCAATTGTTCGACAAGCTTTTCCGGCCGTACCGCTCGAAACTGCGGATTACGATGGAGCTTGCGAGCGTGGGAATGATCAAGCGGTTCGTGGCGGCGGGGCTGGGAGTTTCGATCATCAGCGAGAGTTTTGCCAAGGACGAAGTGCGTTCGGGCGAAGCGAAACTCATTCCTATTTCCGACGTGCAGCTCACCCGAGAGCTCGGCTTGGTCTACCGGCGCGACCGTACTCTGCCGCGAGCCGCGGCGGCGTTCGTTACGCTGCTGCGTCAACAGAATTTCTCGCCGGATGGCGGACACAGCTCCAGCAAGCGCTGACGATTCAACGAAAGACCCTCCGTATTGCAAGCATCCAAAATAGTGCGGGACGCGTACCTTATATAGATAGAAGTGCGATAGCGGGAGAGCCATGCTTGTCAGGAAAGCGCCCGATCTTACCGCATTCGAGCCGTAAAGCCCGTCGGTCCGCGTTACACCACGGATGACGCACTGAAGTGCGCCGCTACAAAGTCAGAAGCAATTCGGTACCGCGTCATTTCTCCCCGCGCGTATCTTCCAGCGAATGAATGCGATCCAAAGGTACGATTGCTTATTGCGTCGCGAGCGCGAAGAATAGTCGTGCGGGACGAACATGGCTCGCGAGAACCCAATACGAATCGACGCCGAAGAACTGGTGAACAGCATCACGCATGGCGTCGGCCTGGTGCTGAGCATTGCCGGCTTCGCGGTGCTGCTCACCCTGGCGGTGATGCACGGCAGCGCGCTGCGCATTGTGAGTTGCGCGATTTACGGCAGCACGTTGGTCTGTGTGTATGCCGCCTCCACGCTGTATCACGGAATCGCGTCGCCGCGTTTCAAACCCGCGTTGAAAATTTTCGATCACTGCGCGATTTATCTGCTGATTGCCGGGACGTACACGCCCTTTCTGCTGGTGAATTTAGGCGGCGGTTGGGGATGGTCGCTGCTGGGCGTGATATGGGGGCTGGCGATGGCGGGCATCCTGCTGAAATTCTGGTTCGTGGATCACTTCAAGATTTTTTCGACGGCGGTATACCTAGCGATGGGATGGCTGGCGATCATTGCGGTGAAGCCGCTATGGGCGCACGTTTCGGCGCCCGGAATTGCATGGTTGGTTGCGGGCGGGTTGATGTACACGATCGGTGTGGCGTTTTTCGCGGCGCCACGGCTGCGCTATGGCCACGCGATCTGGCATGTGTTCGTGATGGCTGGTAGCATCTGTCATTACATTGCGGTGCTTTCAGCCGTGGTGCTGGCGACCAAGCACTAGCGAATTTGCGTTTCTGCGGCACGCGGAATTCGGCTTTCCTGCTGGCGTCGACGTGAACCCTTTTTCTGTCGGCGGATTTGAGGCCGCTAAAGTTCCCTTTCGGAATCCGCGACCGGCGCCTAGTATTGAGTACACTCCGTTTATACTGTGAAACACGGATTGCCCGGTGGACTGCTGAAACGCATACTCCTGCCCGGATAAATCGATGAAACGAGACGGGTTGTGTGTTGGCTTGACGGAGGGCTGTGAACTCTCCATCGGAAAGTACTCTGAAAGTGTGAGCAAGTGGCGGGCTGAAAATCGTTGCTGCAGATCCGGACACTGTTCCGAACCTGCACTGCAGGTCAGGTGTTTGTGGCGCATCCCGCGGGTAGAATCAGTGAAATCGGCTTTCTCGGGTTGAGCGCGCGACGAGTCATTGATTTGGCAGCCGTTCGGTTCGCGCGTCGCAGGATTGGTCGCTCTCGTGCACGGTACTTTCAGACAATCAGCGAGGTCTGCTACTTGAGAATTCCCAGAAATTCACTGCTATGCGCGCTGCTGACGGGGATGTGCATTTCCCTGTTTGCCTGCGGATACGCCGGCACTCCTCCCAAGACTAATCCCGCCACCGCGGCTCCGACGATCACGCAGCAGCCTGCGAGCCAGACGGTGACGGCGGGACAAGCAGCGACATTTTCGGTGACCGCGAGCGGCGACGCGCCAATGAGTTATCAGTGGTTCATGAATGGCGCCGCTGCAGGAACCAATTCGAGCGCGTTCTCGATCGCGCAGACCGCTACCGGGCAAACTGGTGCGCAGATTTATGTGGTGGTGACAAATGCGGGCGGGTCAGCGACGAGCGCGACGGTGACGTTGACCGTGACTGCTACGGGGACTGCGCCGACGCTCACGCAACAGCCAGTGAGCGTGACCGTGACGGCGGGGCAGAGTGCGGCATTTTCGGCGATGGCGACGGGCACGGCGCCGTTAACTTATCAGTGGTTCATGAATGGCACGACGGCCGGAACGAATTCGAACATGTTCTCGATCGCGCAGGCGAGCACTGGGCAAACGGGCGCGCAGATTTACGTGAAAGTGAGCAACGCGACGGGAAGCGTGACGAGCAACACCGTGACTCTCACCGTAAATTCAGTTGCGCCGACTGCTCCGGCGATTACGCAACAGCCCACGAACGCAACTGTGACGGTCGGACAATCGGCGACGTTCACAGTGACGGCGACTGGTACGGCGCCGTTGACCTATCAATGGTTCATGAATGGTGGTGCGGTCGGCACGAATTCGAGCACCTACACGATTTCGCAAACGACGCTCGGACAGACGGGCGCGCAAATCTATGTCAAGGTGACCAATGCGGTGAGCACTGCTACCAGCCAGACCGTGACGTTGACCGTGAATGCGGTGCAGGCCAGCACAGTGAACGTGTTGACGTATCACAACGACGTGGCACGCACCGGCCAGAATCTGAGCGAGAGCACGCTGACGACCGCCAATGTGAAGTCTGCGAATTTCGGAATAGTGGGCAATATGTCGGTAGATGGGGGCGTGGATGCGGAGCCGCTGTTCGTCGCGAATCTTACGCTCGGGGGCGGTGTGCACGATGTGGTGTACGTAGTCACCGAGAATGATTCTGTTTACGCCTTCGATGCGGATACTTTCGCGCAGTTGTGGCACGTATCGGTGCTGGGCGCGAACGAAACCGCGAGCGACAATCGCGGGTGCGGACAGGTTTCGCCGATCATCGGAATTACTTCGACGCCCGTGATTGACTTAAGCGCCGGCACGCACGGCGAGATCTTTGTGGTGGCGATGTCCCTCGATAACAATGGTACGTATCATCAGCGCCTGCATGCGCTCGACATCGTGAGCGGTGCAGAAACCAGCGGCAGCCCGGTGACGATGCAAGCGACATTCCCAACGACGAACGGCACGACGACGTTTGATCCCAAACAGTATAAGGACCGCGCCGCATTGCTGCTGCTGAACGGCGTGATTTACACCACGTGGGCTTCGCATTGCGACGATGCGCCGTACACGGGCTGGGTGATTGCCTACAACGAAAAGACCCTCGCGCAAAGCGGCGTACTGGACGTGACGCCCAATGGCAGCGACGGCGCGATCTGGATGTCGGGCGATGGGCCCGCGGCCGATGCTGCGGGCAACATTTACCTTCTCGACGGCAACGGGACGTTTGACGACACTCTCAACAGCAACGGATTCCCCGAGCACGGCGATTACGGCAACGGATTCATCAAGATTTCGACGGCGAGCGGCAGCCTGAGCGTCGCGGACTATTTCACCATGTCCAATACTGATTCGGAATCGGACGCGGACCAAGACCTGGGCTCCGGCGGTGAGATCCTGTTGCCTGATTTGCAGGATGGGCAGGGCAACACATGGCATCTGGCAGTGGGCGCCGGCAAGGACGGCCATATCTATGTGGCCAATCGCGATCTGATGGGTAAATTCAATACGAATAACGACAGCGCGATCTACCAGGAAATTGATTCAAGCGGACTGGGCGGCGGCGTGTGGTCGGTGCCGGCTTATTTCAATAACAAGGTGTATTACGGCGCGGTCAGCGATCACCTGAGAGCATTCTCGATTGCGAACGCGAAGCTGAGCACGCCTGCGAGCTCGATGAGCGCGACTAGCTTCGGATATCCGGGAACGACGCCGAGCATTTCTGCGAACGGAGATGCGAACGGGATTGTGTGGGCGGTGGAGAATAACGGGGGCGGAAACGCGGGAGGAGTGTTACACGCCTACGACGCCACGAACCTGGGGACGGAATTGTACAACAGCAATCAAGCCGCGAATAACCGGGATCATTTTGTGGACAATAAATTTATTACACCGATGATTGCGAACGGGAAAGTTTACGTCGGGACGCCCAATGGTGTCGCGGTGTTCGGACTGTTGCCGTAGCACCGCACAATTCCTCGCCGCCCGAGCAGAAAAGCAGACCCCTCGCCCGCTTTCGCGGGCTCGGGATGACATGGGTAGGGTTTTTTATCGGCAGTAGGCGCGCCCCCTCTTTTGCAGGACTCTGGTTAGCCCCTCTACTGCTTTAGAGCTTTCTCAATTGCGGCGATCACTTCCGGAGAGTCCGGTGTGACGTCCGGCTCGAAGCGCTGGACGACGATTCCGTTGCGGTCCACCAGAAACTTCGTGAAATTCCATTTGATATCGCCGGCGAGCGCGGGATTGGCCTTTGTGGTTAGATAGGCGTAAAGCGGAGTCTGGTCGTCGCCCTTTACGGAAACCTTGGCGTACATGGGAAAGGTGACACTGTACTTCGTCTGGCAGAAAGTCTTGATTTCCTGGTTTGTGCCCGGTTCCTGGCTGCCGAAATTATTGGCAGGGAAGCCGAGGATCACGAAGCCCTGGTCTTTGTATTTTTCGTAGGTGGATTCCAGCGCGCTGTATTGCGGAGTGAAGCCGCAGCGGCTGGCGACGTTTACCACCAGCACTACTTTGCCTTTGAAATTTGCAAGAGGCAGCGGCTTGCCGTCAATCGAAGGAAGCGTGAATTCGTAAATGCTAGAGGCTGCAAAAAGAGAGGCGCTCATCAGCAGGGCCACCAGTCCTAGAATGTAGGCGCGGGAAATTCCAGTTCGCGAAATCCACATCTCGTTTCCTCGGGGGCTTCCGTTGTTTGGGTCGCTATGCGCCTAGCAGGATACCGCAGCGGAGCGCGGCTCGCAATTCCGGCTGGTTCATTCCTAACGCCACGCGACGAGCGGATCAACTTGCCTGGCGCGACGCAAACTTCGCGGACATCCTGCGCTGAAACAGACGCTCGTTTGCGAGGGGCTTGGCCGGAATCCATTGCGTTTGTGAGGATCGGTGGCGAGATAAGAAAATGCGAAAAGCGGAGCGTTCTTTAAAAACACGGAAGCCCGTTGGCGCCGCGCACGCCAACGGGGTGGGCTGGTGTCTCACCAATTACGAGATCGGCAACCGTTCCGTCTGGGCCTGGCTTGCACTGGTGCTCAGGTAAAACATTGCGTTCAGCCCTTCGACGGACACCGCCGCCAGCGTGCGGTCGTGGCCCGAATTTCGCACCAGCAATGAACTCTGGCTGGCCCGGCGATGGGTCGGCACTTCGCGCACGCGAATGTTCATGTCCGCGCCGTTGCCGTGGATGCTGACCACGCGGCCGGTTGCATCCAGCTTCACGGAAAGCAAGTACTCTCCGGCTTTCAAGTTCTTGCCGGCGCACTTCGCGTTGTAGGGCAACGTAACTTTGCCCTGAAAATCGTCCTGCGTCTGGTTCACGTCGTCCACTTCTGCCATCCGCACGGGTCGGGGAGCCGTCGCTTCATCGGCGGAGAATGCGAAAGAGTCCGGCATCACTTCGGATTGCGCGCGCGCCGTTACCGGCAGCATGCACGCAAGTCCCAGAGCCGCTGTGTATAGGGAAAGCTTCACTACCGTCGTGCTTCTCATTTTCCTCTCCTTCTGGCTTTCAATCTTTGAGTTCACGATCCTGATTTCATCCTCATTTCCGCAATGCACGCGCAGTTTCGTCCCAAACGCTACATCGTTCAATGCAACCGAGGTCGTTTGTTGGTAAATGGAAGATAAAGCCGTATTAGAATGAAAACGAAGCAGCTTATATGACTCGGGGCGCGCCGGCTTGAGTTCTGTTCGTGCCCGCAGTACACTGCTCGCCCCCAGCTTCCGGTGATGCGCGACGAACTCCCTTCCGAAGGTAGGCTGTGCTTCGACGCCTACCATGTTGACCTCCGCACGGGCGAACTGCGCAAACACGGCCGGAAGATCCGTCTGGCTGGCCGGCCTTTTCAGATCCTCGCGCTGCTATTGGAACAGCCCGGCGAACTGCTTACGCGAAAGGAATTGCAGAGCCGCCTGTGGCCAGCCGACACGTTCGTTGATTTTGAGCACGGCGTGAACGCGGCGATCCAGACACTGCGCCGCGCACTCTGCGATTCGCACAAGAATCCGCGTTACATTGAGACGCTACCGCGTCGAGGTTATCGTTTCATCGGAGCTGTGGAAAGGGTCCATGCGGACGCGGCAGTGAAGGCTGCCTCTTCTGTTGCTGCCAGCGATGCGCGTATCGCCGCTGAGGCTGAGCCCCGCTCAGAATGGGTCGGGCAAGTGGCCACGATCCGCGATGATGCGGGCGGCAACTACGTACTGCTGCCGGTCACGGAGGAAATTCTCCGCGAGATGCGCGATTGCGAATTGGCCAAGGACGATCTGGGGATTTCTCTTCTGGTGGCGGGCGAAAAACTGCTGCTGGTAGAATGCGGAACCAAAGTGAAAATTCTGGACGCGAGGAATGTGGCGCTTGGCTGCAAGGTACGCATCCTGGGCGGTCAGTTTGTCGGCGAACAGGCCTTCGCGCTTCGCGCCCATCTCGCAGGGCTCCCGTAGGTTTCCGCCGACGTGTTCACGACGCGGCTTGCGGGGCGGATATTTTCTGCACGTACAGTTACTGTTCCTCGTCGGGATGAATTCCCAGGTCATCGTTCATTTCGCCGGCTGCTAGCGGACGGATGCACAATTGCACTTGGTCCGCGCTGCATTGATACACCTGATAGGCCGGCAAATCTTCGGGCTGAAGTTCGTATGAGCCGTCTTCCATATTCACAGCAGAATCGAAGCTAAACATTGCGTAGAGGTTGTGCGGCGTGCTGCGCACGCGGAACTGGGCTGAGGCCGGCTCGTAATTTCCATAGCTGAAGCAGTGGCCGATGCAGGCGCGGTCGGCGATGTGTTGCACCAGGCCGCGCGATTCCGGGAACGGCGGCTTAATCGTCGCTAGAACGCGCGAATTCCGCGGCACGGTGCGCACCAGTTGCTCGACCTGCGCCTCCATGCGATTGATGACGCTCGTATCCTGATACAGAAACGCGAAAAAGATTGCTGCGATCGCGCCGCCCGCGAGCAAGTGCCATTTGCGCGGCTGCAAGACACCGAGCAAGCAGCAGAGCAGCACGGCGGAAACCGAGGTCAGGCGTTCGGTCAAGAGCGCGAGCGCGGACGGCTGATAAGGAAAGCGGATTCCATCGGGCAGCAGGATTACCCCCAGCGCGACGATGACGTAGAGCTCAAGCGGCAGCGCGAAATCTTGCCAGCGAAACTTCCCCCACGGGCGGCTGAAAAAATCCTTGGCCAGCGCGCCGAAGATGAAAACCAGCAGCGCGAATTCTGGAATCGCGTAGCGCGGGCCGAACAGTAGAAGCTGATCTGAGCCGTTGAAAAAATAAAAGGGGTCGTCGCGGGCCTGCACGATATCGTGGTGCCAAAAATAATAGCGCGCGCCGAAGAGCACCGCGCCCGCCGCAGCCACCAGGAACAATTGATAACGCCGGGGAATCGCTTCGGCGATCGCGACGTATGCCGATGCGGCAACCAGCCATGCGAAGCCTAGCGGATGTGCGAGCATGGCAAGCGGCGCGAGCGCGACGGGGATCAGGCGTTCCCACCTGCGGCCACGCCAGAAAATTGCAATACCGAAAAACGCCAGGCCCAGCGAAATATAAAAATTCAGGAAGCCCATCTGGAAGGAATAGCCATAGCAGAAGATGGCGATGACGGGGCAGAGCAGCCAGGGCGCGCGTTGGGCGGCGGCGCAGACGAAGGCGAACGCGCCCCAGAAGAAAATCAGTACGGCGAGCGACACCGCAATTTTTTCGGCGGCCTGCAGGGAGACAAAGCGGCCGAGGCCGACCAGAAGATAGTCGAACAACACGTTGTTCCAGCGCGGCGCAAGCCACAGGCCGGGCGCGTATCCGTGGCGGATGAGTTGCGCGAGCCATGCATTGTAGAGGTGGCTGCCGAGGTCCCCGGCGGCGATGTTGCGATGCCAGAAAACGGGCACGAGGACGGCGGCCGAGATCGCCAGTGTGCGCAATGCGTGTCGCCGCACGAAGACGACGGACTGTGCGAGCACCGGGACCTGCGGCTCCGTTTGCGGATTGCTCTGCACGATTTCGTTTTCAGCTCGGGTGGCCGGGTTGGCGTGGCTGTGCTGCGTCAAGAAGGGCGCCTGAGCGGCTGCGAAAGTGTGCGCGGCATTGAGGCAAACATATCACGAGATGTGTTGGCTGCGGCGGTCCATCACGGCGAACCACTCCGGGCGCGCGGGACGGATCGCTTCACGGCGAGCGTGCGCATACTTCGCAAACAGTGGCCATATCGCCGAACCGCGGCGAGTAGTGATATAAGGATGCCGGGAGCGGTGCGACGATGCGCCACTAGGCGCTACGAGGCGCAAGAACGCGCGGGAGGACGATGATGAGCGATCCCAATATTTCAGACATTGCGAAAAAAGCGGTGGGCTGGTCCATTTTTGTGAGCGTGGTGATGATTGTGGCCGGCATTCTGGCGATCGCCATGCCGCTGGAGGCCGGCCTCGCCGTAAATATTTTCCTGGCTTGGATGCTGCTATTCGCGGCGGTGGCACATTTTGTGTTTGCATGGTTCACGCGGCGCACTGGAAGCGTGCTGCTGAAAGTGTTGCTGGGGGTTCTCTATTTGTGCGTCGCGATTTACTTGCTGGATCATCCAGCGCGCGGGCTGGCTACGTTGACCCTGGCTCTGGCGTTTTATTTACTGATCGAGGGAGTGTTCGAGATCGTGCTCTATTTTCAGCACCGGCCCGCTGCCGGGTCGGGCTGGTTCCTGATGGACGGGATTGTGACGCTGCTCCTTGGCGGAATGATTTGGGCGACGTGGCCATCGAGCACGGAATGGGTCGTCGGCACGCTGGTGGGTATCAGCATTTTCTTCAGCGGGGTGACGCGATTGATGATTTCCCTGGCGGCGCGGCGGGTGGTGACCAGGATCGCCTAGGCCGCGAGGGAAGATCGGCGCTCGGCTGAGGAAGGCTTAACGATTCAACCCAGAGAATAACCAGAAATGGGGAGGCGATTCCGAGAGGGCAGGAACTTCTACCACATCCAGAGAAAACTACGCTTCTTGATCGTCTTTCTTCGGCGCGTAGGGATACTTCGGGGGTTTCTGCATGTGGGAGGTCCGGTAGGCTTCCAGCTCAGCGTCGGTCAGATGGAAATGCGTCTTGGCGGGGTGGTTTTCGGTGGCGGCAAGCTCCAAGTGCAGGCGGTGGGAGCAGATGTCCGGCGCATCCTGAAAACGCACGCGGCGCGTGTTAAACGCTTCGTTCGGAATGGTCAAAGTGAATTCGCGCGGTTCGGTCGCGGTTTCGCGAACGGTGAAAGTATATTCACGGCCCTGGGGCTTGGCTTCAAAACCGACGAACTGCACGATGACGCTGTTGTTGTTGCTCATTTTCCGGCGGCCGCTGCAGCCACCGCCGCGACTTTCTTCACGCGCTTGGCACGCTTGCGCTTCGGCGGTGTGCCTTCGGCAATTTCGACCACCATGATGCTGGTGACAAACTTCTTCATGCCGTGCAGGTCGAAGTCAATCGAAGTGCGGTCGTTATCGGATTCGGTGATGACGCCCAAACCATATTGGAAGTGCTTGATGTACTGCCCTTCGGGAAGTGCTTTCAACGAGGCTCCTAAGACCGATGTTGCGCGTGCGAAAAAAAAGGGCGAACCGGCGGAAGCCGGCTCGCCCCTCTTCGACTAGAGGCTAGTGACGTTCGCTGCCTGCAGACCCTTCGGTCCACGGGTAACTTCGAACTCAACCGCTTGCCCTTCGTTCAGCGACTTATAACCTTCCGCCTGAATGGCCGAAAAGTGGACGAAAACGTCCTCGCCGGACTGGCGCTGGATGAATCCGAAGCCCTTGCTGGCATTGAACCACTTTACTGTTCCTTGTTCTCTCACTGATTTACTTCCTTCTTTTTAAGCTATTTGTTTGCTTCTCGACCGCCTCCAGCCGTAAAGCGAAAGAGGCCGCAAGTGTGAACTTGCAGCCCCTTCAATCGAATCTAAAGGTGTTACAAGAGCAACAAACGCAGCCCAAACATAGCACGGATTGGTCCTGCACCCTAACGAATTCGTAGCGGGTGGTCGCGCGCCGAGCGGCGGAAAGCGTCTGAGGATCCTTCGCGCTTCTCGTCGCACCTCGCGCGCATTCCGGCTGCAGCAGCGCGCGGCCGCGTGCTACCAACATCGCGATTGTCGGATGCGGCGAACGGGAGGTATGATGGGCGCCTCCCACTCGGCCGCTGGGCCGGTCGAGAGCCAACCCATGGCCTCGGCGCGTTGCAGAACGCTCTTTTTTTGGAGGCTCGCCATGAAAAAAAAGCCCCTCGTGATTATCGGTGCCGTCGTTGTGCTGTTGTTTGTGATTGTTCTAGCTCTGCCGCTTTTCGTCAACGCCAACCAATTTAAACCTACGCTGGAAACACAGTTGGCCACGGCGCTAGGCCGCCCAGTCGGGATCGGCGATATCAGCCTCTCGATCTTTTCGGGCGGCGTAACGGTTACAGATGTCTCTATTGCGGACGATCCAGCATTCAGTAAGTCGCCGTTTTTGACGACCAAGTCCTTAAGCGTGGGTGTCGAGCTGCTGCCGCTGATTTTTTCGAAGAAGCTCGAGGTGCGTTCGCTCACTGTGAAAGATCCGGAAGTCAATCTGATCCACGCTTCGAACGGAACGTGGAACTATTCGAGCCTGGGCGCCGCGAAGAGCGCAGGCAACAATCCAGCACCGGCTGCCGCGTCGAACTCCGCTGGCGCTCCCGGCGCCGAAGCCATGAGCGTGGGGAAACTCAGTATCGAGAATGGAAAAATCATCCTGAGCGCCGCCGGCTCCAGTGCCAAACCGAGCATCTACCAGAACGTTGATCTGGAAGCTTCCGATCTTTCCTACACGTCGCAATTTCCATTCAAGCTGACGGCCACTGGCCCGGGAAATTCCGCGCTGAAACTAGAGGGTAAGGCGGGGCCGATGAATGCGACGGATGCATCGCTGACCCCGTTGAACGCCACGGTGGAATTGCAACATTTGGATTTGGGCAGCACCGGGTTTCTGGATGCTTCTTCTGGAATCGGCGGCGTGGTGGACTTCAAGGGCGAGCTCAATTCCGACGGCAGCCAGCTGAATTCCAAAGGGACGGTGAAGGCGACGAAGCTGAAACTTTCCGCGGCGGGCCAGCCTTCGTCCGTTCCACTGAATGTTGATTACGCCACGACGTACGATCTGAAGAGCCAATCGGGAAATTTGAACCAGGGCGACATTCACATCGGCAATGCGCTGGCACGGTTGAACGGCGGCTACAACACCGCGACGGAGCGGGCCAAATTGGATATGCGGTTAAACGCACAGGCCATGCCGGTGTCGGATTTGGAAGGTTTTTTGCCAGCGGTTGGAGTCGTCGTGCCGTCCGGATCGAAGCTGCAGGGTGGCGCACTTACGGCGAATCTGACGGTGAGCGGCCCCGCGGACAAGCTGGTAATTTCCGGGCCGATAAATCTGTCGAACGCGAAGCTGGCGGGATTCAGCTTGAAATCGAAGCTGGGGGCGCTGGGTTCCATTCCCGGACTTGGCGGTGGTGGCAGCGGCGGTGGCGGCTCGGATACGGATATTCAAACGCTGAGCGCGACCGTGCGAAAAGATCCATCGGGAACGAAAATTGATAGTTTGAATCTGGTGATGCCGTCGCTCGGCACGGTTACGGGAAGCGGAACGGTAAGCGCGGCAGGGCAGCTCAATTTTAAACTGCTGGCGAATCTTTCGGGCGTCGCGAGCGGGCTCACCGGCATGGCGGGTGCGGCAGGTGCAGGCGGAGGTAAGTTAGGCGGAGCAATCGGTGCTTTCGCCGGTGGTGGCGGCGGCGGTGGCTCGAGCAAGGGAATTCCATTTATCGTGCAGGGCACTACGTCGAATCCGCAGGTGATTCCTGATGCGAAATCAATCGCCGTTAATGCGGCCAAGGGTGCCGTGCCCGGCGGCGGTACCAGCGGCGCAGCCGCTGGCGCCCTCGGTGGTTTGTTTGGAAAGAAAAAGACGCCGCAATAGCCGGAGAGTTTTTTGATCGAGATAGCGATCGAATCGAGCGCAGATGAAGCGCTGGCGCGCTTTAATGCGGCGCATGGCCGGAACCGCTCGAGAACAACGACGCTTCCGCATCGCTGAAAAGCGCACGCAACGAATGCACCACGAAGCGAATCAAGATCGCGGTCACGCAGAGCGCCAGCATTACTATCACGCTGGCCAGGTAAGGGTGCCGCGTAACAATCCACATCAGAAATATCACGAGCGCGTCTTCCGCCGAGCTCAACGCGAAATTCGAAAATGGCTCGGGCGAATGCAGGATGGCGGCGCGCGCCGCCGTCTTGCCGCCGTGCGCGGCCAGCGCGACCAGTCCACCCGCGAAAGTAGCCGCGATTTGCTCCCACTGCGGTAGCTGCGACGTCGCGGCGTAAGCCAGGAATGCCGCGACCGGCACCCGCACGAAGGTGTGCGCTGCGTTCCATAGCAGATCGAAAACCGGAATCTTGTCCCCGACGAATTCCAGCAGGAACAGCACTCCGCAGATCGCGATAATTTTCCAATCCTGCAGCAGGTGCAGCGCGGACGGCAGCGCTAAGACGTTGAAGCGCGCCAGCAGTCCAAGCATTCCCACGGTGGCATAGACGTTGAGGCCGGCAGAGAAACTGACGACAACCAGGATCGCGGTTAGCTCGGTGCCGGTGGGGACTAGCGGGGATAGGGATATGACTGTCAGGCTCATGGGTTGGAGAAGCGCGCCGCGCGGCGTGCTGCGCCAAGCTCGCCACGCTCGCCGCGCGATGGATTCCGTTCCGCACAACGGCATCCGGCACGGCGAAGCTGTGGCGGCTACTTGCTCGGTGTTTGTTTGGCGATGACCAGATCTTTGATCTTGTCGTAGGTGGCTTTGGGGACGACCTTTTTCCGCAGCAGGTCGGTCTTCGCGCGATAAGGGCGGTTATCAATAATTTTCTGAGAATACGCCGCGCCGATGCCCGGCAGGGCGTCAAGTTGCTCTTTGCTGGCTGAATTCAAATCCACCAGGCCGCCGCTGGCAGGAGCCGGGGCCGCGGATTGCGCCGCTGCGGAATGGCTGTGCGGCAAGACCGGCAGGGACAGAACGAACAGCAGCGATGCCGCCAGCGCCACAAACGAAAGACTCAGTTTTCGCTTCATCAATGCGCTCCTTTTCAAAATGCGGGGTGAAGATACAAACGCGTGGCCACGACTCTAGCGGCCGCGACGCCTGTACGTTCGCTGCCGCATACAATAACACCGAGGGCCGTTCTGGTACTACGGGCGCTGGCGTCTAGTTCTTGCGACACGCCCACTCCACGCGCTCAAGCAACGCGCCTTGCTTCCAGCGTCAAACTCATTCGCCGCGCGATGTCACCTCTCTAAATAGCCAACAAACAACCCCCAAGCCCGCGAATTTTTGGTTACAATAACGCCCGCTGCGGGGTGGTGATTCTTGTCGGACCGGGTTGGTGGGGTGGGCGGCGCGGGCGGAGCTTTTTTTAATTTTGCTAAAGTATGCCGGGAACATCGCCGCGGCTTGCGCAGCGCTGTGTGCGCTGTGATGTTGTGCAGCGCGCTGGCGCCGCTGCTGGCGCAGCAGATTTCGTCGCGCCGGTCGCGCGCCATGCGGGAACGGGGTTCGCTCGAGCCGGTGCGCCGGCGCGCGGAATGGTTTTTCCGGCAGCGCGCTTCCGCGAATGGCCACATTCCCGCTAGCCTGTTGCTGCAAGCCTTCGCGCAGAACTGGAAAATGGTCAGCGCGAACGGCACCTTTCTTGAACATGCAGCCGCTCTTAAACCGGACCTCTCGCCTTCGCTGCATTCCTGGACGCCGCTTGGCCCGCAGCCCACGACGAACACCGTGTTCTACGGAAATGTTTCTGGGCGAGTGACTGCGCTCGCCGCGGATCCCTGCGACGCTACGGGAAACACTGTGTATGCGGGCGGCGCGGACGGCGGAGTATGGGTGAGCTTCAACGCGTTGAGCGGAAACCCGGTCACCTGGCAACCACTCACCGATAATCAGCCGTCGCTTTCGACGGGCGCGCTGGCATTGGTTCCCCAACCCTGCCAGATGTTCAACGGCCACGCGCAGAGCAATCTGATTCTGGTGGGCACCGGCGAATCGAACTACGCGCACGACAGTCTTTACGGCGCGGGAGTGCTGCGCTCCTCTGACGGTGGGCAGACTTGGACCCAGGATTCAACTTTTACGCGCAGCGCTGCGCAGGGACCCGGCGCAAGTGGTCCTTACATCGCGGCGCTGGCGGTGCAACCGCATCAATCGAATCCGGTGGTGCTGGCCGCGGTGCAGGGAACGGAATTTTCTGCGGGCGGAGCGCTGCCTTCGGGCGTGTGGCGTTCCGCGGATGGCGGAAATACCTGGAACCGCGTGCAGCCGGGCGGCGCAGCGAGCAGCCCTCCCTACAATCCGGCGACGGATGTGAAGTTTGATCCCAGCGATTCTTCGGGGCAAACGGTTTATGCAGCGCTGGGCGACCTGAGCGGCGATGCGGATGCACAAGCCGGATGCGCGAGCGCGCCTTGCAACGGCGTCTATGTTTCGTCGGATGCCGGAATGACCTGGAATCGTGTGACGGGCCTCGACAGCGCGTCTACGCCGTCGTTGTACGGCAGCATTTCGCTGGCGATTGCTGCGGGCAGTTCGCCGGCGACTTCGATTCTGTACGTCGCGATCGCCGACGCCAGCACGAATTCCGACGCGCTTCTAGGTGTGCTCTCCGGGACGGGAATTCATCAGAGCGGAAGCGGAGCGGCGTTCGCTACGCTATTTCCCAACGCTTCGAATTTGCCAGATTTCTGCGCGCCGCAGTGTTTTTACGATATGAAGCTCGCCGTGGTTCCCGGCACTTCCGGGCAGACGATATTTGCCGGCGGCTCCGCGCAGCCGCACACGGGCAAAATCAAAATCGGGAATTCGTCGCTGTATCGCTCACTCGATGGCGGGAACACCTGGGGCGATGTGAGCACGGACGGCAGCGGCAATGAGACTTCGATCCACGTGGATATTCACGCGCTGCATTTCGCCTTTGGATCCGGCGGCGCGGTGCTGGCGATGTTTGCAGGCAATGACGGCGGCGTCTGGGCTTCGCAAGATGCGTTCAGCGCAGCGACGGCGCCAGGCAATCAGCATTGGGCCGACCTGAATACCCAGACCGGCAATGCCAACACATCGCTGAATTTGACACAGTTCTATCCCGGGATCTCGATACATCCCGCGACCGATCAAATTATTTACGGCGGCACGCAAGGCAACGACGTGCAGCAATTTAGCGGCTCGCTCGTGGCGAGCGCCACCGAGGCTTGCCCTTACGACGGCGGCTACACGGCGATTGATCCGCAAACGCCCAGCACAATTTATGCGGCGTGCAGCTATCTGGGCGGGCCAGGCACGCTGACCAAGAATATTCTGAATGGCGTTCCGGGCATGGATGGCATCAACTGGCCGGCGATAGATACCAGCGGGATTAACTTCACAGACAACGCCGATTTCATCCCTCCGTTGGCGCTCGATACAAAGTCCAGCCAAAATTTATATTTCGGGACGTATCGCTTGTACCAGACGACCAATGGCGGCACGAGCTGGGCCGCCATTACTTCCGACCTGACGAGCGACAACAGTGTGAACTTTGTCACCACAATTACCGTGGCGCCGAGCAGTTCGAACGCAATTTACGCGGGAACTTCCGACGGGCGAATCTGGCAGTCGTCGCTGGCGCTGAGTGGCGCGACCGACATTCACATGGTGAACGCAGCAAATCAGCCGGGGCGCAGTGTGACGGCGGTCGCGGTGGATTCTGCCAACCCGAAGACAGCGTTCGCAGCGTATTCCGGTTTTTCTTGTCCGGGCATGGCCGGTTGCGACGGGTTGGGGCATATTTTTTTTACGAATAATTCCGGCGCATCGTGGCTGCGGGTGGATGGCAACCTGCCGGACGTTCCGGTGAACGACATCGTTATTGATCCCACGGATGCGACGGACAACACGATTTACATCGCCACGGATTCCGGCGTTTACGCCAGCGCCAACGCGACGGCTGGGGGCGCGACGATCTGGAGCGTGCTGCAGTCCGGCCTGCCGAATGCGCAAGTGCTGGCGCTGCGCCTGCGCGATACGTCGCGCACGCTGGTGGCGGGGACGCATGGGCGCGGCTTGTGGAGTTTGCTGCTGCCCAATCTGCCCAACTACGCGCTGACCGAGCTAAGCCCGACAGCGGCCGTCGTGGGCTCCGGTTCGCTTCCGTTGGCGGTCACGGGCAGCGGGTTCACGACGCAATCCATGATCGATTTCAACGGCAGTGCGCTGCCGACCACGTTCGTCAATTCGACGAGCCTGACGGCGACGGCGCCCGCCACTGCGCTAAACTGCGGCGGTGGAATGCCGGTGACGGTCTCCGATCCGGCGCTGGGCTCAACGAACACGCTGACGTTTAGTACTGTCGGCGCGTCCTGCGATTTTTCTTTTGGCGCCACAGTTCCGGCCAGCAACACGATCAGCGCTGGTGGAACTGCAAGTTACCAGTTGAATCTAAACGCCGTAGGCAATGCTGGCGGCGTGGTGCAGCTTTCCTGCAGCAGTCCGCCTGCGGGAATCACGTGCAACTTTGTGCCGAACCCGGCGACCACTTCCGCAGCGGGCGCTACAGTGGCATTAATGGTTTCCGTGCCGGCGACTGCGACGTTGCCCGCAGCAGGTTTCGACAGTCCGCGCACGCTGCAGGAAACCGAACCCGCACAAATCGCATTCGCCGTCGCTGCAATGTTCGCGATGTTTAGTTTGTTCGCCGCGCTGAAGCCATCGGATCGCACACATGCGCGGATGGCCTTAGCGTGCTTGTCGTTGATCGGGCTGCTTGGCGTAATGGTGGCGTGCGGTGGTAGCGGCGGAGGCGGCGGCATTGTCCCGCAGACCTTTCAGATCACAGTCCAAGGAGCGGGCGGAAACTTCCAGCATTCAACTACGGTACAACTCGTGGTAGATTAGCCCCGTCGGCGCGCCAGCCCAGCTCGAGCATCAGGTCGTAACCATTTTTTGCACGGGAGGAGTTCCGCCATGACCTGCCCGCAGTGCAACGAGCATATCCCCGCCAGTGCACTTTGGACGCCCGCGGGGTTTTCGGGCGTGGTATGCCCGCATTGTCAAGCGGCGCTCCGCCCGAAGCCGGTTTCTGCAATTTTGGTTTTTGCTGTTTCGTTTGGCCTGGGGGATTTGGCGCTGATGTTTCTGCGGCACAAGGGCGCGGAATTCTGGCAGGCGTGCCTGGGATTTTTCGTGGTGTTTACGGTGGTGTTCGCGCTGGCGGCGCCGGTGTTTCTGCGCATGCGCTTGAAAGACCACGGCGACCCGCATTGGAGCGGCCACCGCGCCTGAGCCTGCGCTGCGACGAACGTGACGCGCTAGGGCGTCGGCTATAGCATTTGGCGCAGCACGTACTGCAGAATTCCACCGTGCTGGTAGTAAGAAACCTCGAACGGCGTATCGATGCGCGCCAAAGCGTTGAAGCGGGTTTCCTTGCCTTGCGCGTCGCGCGCCGTAACTTTCATCTTCTTGCGCGGCTCGAAATTTCCCGCCAGCCCTTCGATTGCGAAAATCTCCAGACCCGACAAACCGAGTGTTGCGAGTGTCTCTCCCGGCAGAAATTCCAGCGGCAATACCCCCATGCCCACCAGGTTGCTGCGATGGATTCGTTCGAAGCTCTCGGCGAGCACTGCGCGGACGCCCAGCAGAATGGTGCCCTTCGCGGCCCAGTCGCGCGATGAGCCGGAGCCATATTCTTTTCCGGCGAAAATAATCAGCGGCACATGCTGGTCGCGATATTTCATGGCGGCGTCGTAAATAGACATTTTCTCGCCGCCGGGCTGGTGAATCGTCCAACCGCCTTCGGTTCCGGGCGCCAGCAGATTGCGCAGGCGGATGTTGGCAAACGTGCCGCGCATCATCACTTCATGATTGCCGCGGCGCGCGCCGTAGGAATTGAAGTCCTTGGGCTGCACGCCGTGCGCGATTAGATATCGTCCCGCGGGCGTGTCGGCAGGAATGGAGCCGGCGGGCGAAATATGGTCGGTAGTGACGCTGTCGCCCAGCAGCGCCAGGGCACGCAGGCCGTGCAAATCCTCGAGCGCGCTGGGTTCGAGCGGCATGTTTTCAAAATACGGCGGATGCTTGATGTAGGTGGACTTTTCGTCCCAGGCATACAGGTCACCTTCGGGAATGGGCAGCGCGCGCCACTGTGCGTCGCCGCTAAAGACGTCCGCGTATTCCTTGCGGAACATTTCGCTGGTCACGGAGGAGCGCATCGTTTTTTCCACTTCGTCCGGCGTCGGCCAGATATCGCGCAGATAGACCGGCTTGCCGGATTGATCGTCGCCCAGCGACTCGTTGACGATATCGAAATCCATGCGTCCGGCGAGCGCGTAGGCGACCACCAGCGGCGGCGAGGCCAGATAATTCGCGCGGCACAGTGGATTGATGCGGCCTTCAAAATTTCGATTGCCGCTGAGAACGGAAACGGCCACCAGATTATGGTCCTTGATCGCTTTTCCGATGGCGTCCGGCAACGGGCCGCTATTGCCGATGCACGTGGTGCAGCCGTAGCCGACCAGATTGAAGCGCAGCGCATTGAGAGAGGGCCACAGGCCGGCTTTTTCGATGTAATCCGTGACGACTTTTGAGCCCGGCGCGAAACTGGTTTTCACCCAGGGCTTGGTTTTCAGCCCGCGCTCGACAGCTTTTTTCGCCAGCAGCCCGGCGCCCAGCATCAACGACGGATTCGAAGTGTTGGTGCAGCTGGTGATCGCTGCGATTACCACCGAGCCATCCGCCAGGTCGAATTTGTCGCCATTGTTTTGCACGCTGACGTGTTTCGATTGCGCGGTGAGCGTTTTTTCGAACGACGCCTTCGCTTGCGTCAACGGCACACTGTCCTGCGGGCGCTTGGGTCCCGCCATCGTGGGGACGACGCTAGCCAGATCCAGCTCCAGGCGATCGGAGAAAATCGGATCGGGGGTTTGATCCGTGCGAAACAGGCCTTGCTCTTTTGTGTAGGCTTCGACCAATCGAACCTGGTCTTCGGCGCGCGCGGTAAAGCGCAGATACGCGAGGGTTTCGCTGTCCACCGGGAAAAAGCCCATGGTCGCGCCATACTCCGGCGCCATGTTGGCGATGGTGGCGCGGTCGGGAAGCGTGAGGCTGGAAAGTCCGGTGCCGTAGAATTCCACGAATTTACCGACGACGCCTTTCTTGCGCAACATTTGCGTGACGGTGAGCACCAGGTCAGTGGCGGTCGCGCCTTCCGGCAGACGACCATGTAACTTGAAGCCAACCACCGCCGGAATCAGCATCGAGAGCGGCTGGCCGAGCATCGCTGCTTCCGCTTCGATTCCGCCGACGCCCCAACCAAACACACCGAGGCCGTTGACCATGGTGGTGTGCGAATCCGTGCCGACCAGCGAATCCGGGAACGCCAGCCGCGTCCCCCCCTGTTGCTGGCTGAAAACGACGCGCGCAAGATACTCCAGATTCACCTGGTGGCAAATGCCCGTATCCGGGGGCACGACCTTGAAATTCTGAAATCCTTTCTGGCCCCAGCGCAAAAATGCGTAGCGTTCGATATTCCGCTGCATTTCCAGGTCAGCGTTGAATGCGAACGCGCCTTCGACGCCGAATTTATCGACTTGTACGGAATGATCAATCACCAGTTCGGCGGGCAGCAGTGGATTGATCTTTTTTGGATTGCCACCGAGGCGCCGCATGGCGTCGCGCATCGCCGCCAGGTCCACCACTGCCGGAACGCCGGTGAAATCCTGCAGCAGCACGCGCGCCGGCATGAAGGAAATTTCTTTTTCCGTCGCGCCCGCGGCGCTGGAAGGGTCCCAACCCGCCAGAGCGTGGATGTCCTCGGAGAACACGAACTGGCCGTCCTCGTGCCGCAGTAAATTTTCCAGCAGCGCTTTCAGAGAAAATGGAAGCCGCGAAATATTGCCGATTCCGGCGCGCTCCAGCACGCTCAGCCGGTAAATTTCGTAGGCGTCATTGCCGGCAAGCAGGACCGTGCGCGTGCCAAATGAATTTTTCTTTGCGGAGCTCATGCGCGGATTAAATCTCCTCCCATCAGAACAACTCATTTTAGCGCACTACGGCCCAGGTGCTGGCGCGAATTTCTCCTCGCACGGCACGAATGTGCGCACCGACTGAAGTCGCGCTGCGGAAGGGAATTGCGTGCAATTCTTCTTAATGTTTCGGAGGTACGTAACTGTCCGGCAATTTCGCGCCTTCGCCGAAGAAATAAGTCTCCATCTGCTCTTCCATCACTTGTTGCGATTTCGGATCCAGCGGATTCAGGCGAAACTCGTTCATCAGCATCTTGGAGTGTTCCACCCACAGCTTCCAGGCTTCCTTCGAAACGTTGTCATAAATTCGCTGGCCGATGGGGCCTTTCCACGGAATGCGATCGAGCCCAGGCATTTCCCGGCCGAATTTGACGCACTTCACGATGTGGGGAGCTTGCGGCACCGCTTGTGCCGAAGCGGCTACTCCCGGATTTGTTGAATTCTTCTCGTCGGCCATGGACGTCTCCTTGCGGACTGTGCTGCAATTCAAGATACTGCATCGGCGGGCGAAATTCCAGTTGCGGTCCGGGTCCAGCGCGCGACCGGGCCCCTGGCGATGTCCTTTAGCAGGGCATGCGCAGAGTTATGATAGGCTCTTGGGGAAGGGCTATTGTTTTAATAAAACATGCATGGGAGTCCGGCCGCACAGCGCCGGATCACCGGGAAAGTCATCATGAATACGAAAGCAATCGTTGCTACCGAGGCGCCGCATCCGGGGAGCTACTTCTGCGAAGTTCCTTCCGACCCTTGCGCCATTGTGATGTTTGGCGCGTCGGGTGATCTGGCGCGCCGCAAACTCCTGCCCGCGCTTTACGATCTTTCATTCCATGCGTGTCTGGGGCCGCGTTTTCGGCTGCTGGGTTTCGCGCGGACCGAAATGTCCGATGGCGATTTCACTCAGAAGGCCGGCGAATTTCTGCCTACAGGAAACCAGGAAGGCGCCGACGACGGCAAGAAGGACGAATTCCTGAAGTGTCTGCGATATTTTTCCGGGAACTACGACGATCCCGAAGCGTTTCGCCGCCTGGCGCAGCGCCTGGACGAACTCGACAGTGAAGGCCAGCTCGGCGGCAATCGCCTTTTTTATCTGGCCACTCCTCCGGAAGTTTATTTGCACGTGATCGAGCAACTCAAGAAGGCCGGGCTGAATAAACCCAAGGGCGAAAAATCCTGGGTGCGCGTCATTATCGAAAAACCGTTTGGGCACGATCTGAAATCAGCCAAAGAACTCAATAAACGGGTGCTGGAAGCGTTTGACGAATCGCAGGTGTACCGCATTGACCATTACTTGGGCAAAGAAACCGTGCAGAACGTGCTGGCGTTCCGATTTGGCAACGGCATCTTCGAACCCCTGTGGAACCGCAACTATATTGATAGCGTGCAGATCACCGCGGCCGAGCAGCTGGGCGTCGAGCGCCGCGCCGCTTTCTATGAATCCGCGGGCGCGCTGCGCGACATGATTCAGAGCCACGTGCTGCAGCTGACTTCGCTGATCGCCATGGAAGCGCCGGCAACTTTCGACGCCACTGCGGTGCGCAACGAGAAGATCAAAGTTTTGCAATCCATCCGGCCTTTCACCAAGGAATCGGTTTGGAAAGACGTGATTCGCGGACAATACGGCCCCGGCCAGGAGAACGGAAAGCCGGTCCCCGGATATCGGCAGGAGCCGGGAGTGAAACCGGATTCGGCGACGGATACATTCGTGGCACTCAAGCTGCACGTGGATAACTGGCGCTGGAGCGGTGTGCCGTTCTATCTGCGCACCGGTAAGCGTTTGGCGCGGCCGCTCACCGAAGTCGCAATTGAGTTCAAGAGCGCGCCCCACATGGTGTTCCGCGGCGAAAACAACGAAACCAACTCGCTGGTCCTGAATATTCAGCCCGATGAGGGAATTTCACTTTCCTTCGGCGCAAAATCGCCGGGCGCGCAGATGCGCATCCAACCGGTGACCATGGATTTTAAATACAAGGATGCGTTTGGCGGCGGCTCGCGCCCCGCCTACGCCACCCTTATTAATGATTGCATCCGCGGAGACGCCACGCTGTTTGACCGCGCCGATGGAGTCGAGGCTGCCTGGACTCTGGTAGACCCAATCCTGGAAGCATGGAAGAATGCCTCGCCGCCGCCTTTCCCGAATTATCCAGCCGGAAGCTACGGCCCGCGGACGGTGGACGATTTGGCGGCTTCCGATGGCCGCCGCTGGCGCCCGCTCTAGGAGCCGACGGTCCATGTTCATGCTCTTCACGCTCGATATTAGACTGCGGAGGCGTAAATGATTTTGGCGGGCGACCTGGGAGGGACCAAGGCTAATCTGGGTCTCTTCGACATAAAGGCAGGGAAACTGGTCCGCGTCGCCGACCGGCGTTATGCCACGCACCAACATTCCGGACTAGAAGAAATCACCAGCGATTTTCTGAATGGGGCAGGGGCGAAAATCACCGCGGCGTCTTTCGGAATTGCCGGCCCGGTCGTCAACAATCGCGTGCAGGCGACAAATTTTCCCTGGGTGGTGGATGGAGCAAGCGTAGCATCGCACCTGCACCTGAATCACGTGCGACTGGTGAACGATGTGGAAGCGGCGGCTTACGGCATCGGCGTGCTGGAACCGGGCGAACTGGAAACGTTGCACGCCGGGGTGCCTGCGCAGCGTTCCACGCAAATCGTGATCGCAGCAGGCACCGGCTTGGGCGAAGGCATTCTATTCTGGGATGGCCACCGGCACGTCCCGATGGCCACCGAAGCAGGCCATGCGGATTTCGCTCCTAATACCTCGCAGCAAGCGGATCTGTGGAAGTTTCTGCATACGCGCCAGGAATGCGTGAGCGTGGAAACGATTTTGTCCGGCGGTGGATTTCAGCGCGTGCATGAATTTTTGAATCCAGACGTGCGGCATCCGGGTTTCGATGATGACGGCGAAGACCCGGCGCCGGAAATCACGCGCCGCGGATTGAGTGGCGAATGTCCGGTGTGCGCCGCGACGCTGGATCTGTGGGTGGAAATCTACGGCTCGGAAGCGGGGAACCTGGCGCTGCGCACCATGGCGCGCGGCGGAATTTACATCGCCGGTGGAATTGCCCTGAAAGTGTTGCCCAAGCTGAAAAACGGAAAATTCGTCGCCGCCGTGAGGCACAAGGAAAAGCTCGAATCCTACCTGGTGCAGATTCCCATCCACGTGGTGTTGAACGAGGAGTGCCCGCTGCTGGGCGCCGCCTCGGTAGCCTGGAAAAATCTCTAGGCTCAGGCGGCCGGTGCGGTTCGATTAGTCCTCAACTCCGCCACCGCAGCGCTAAATCGGGAAAGAACTAAAGCTCCAGCACCCGCCGTTCCAGCTCCTTCGCAATTTCGTTCGCATCCTGCTCTGCGCTGAAGCGCACCGGTGTTCCGATCGTTACCTCGACGTGGCCCGGGCGGGCGAAGATCTGATTTTTCTGCCGCAAATCATAGAGTCCTGCCAGGCGTATGGGAACGATCGGAATGTTGAGTTGTTTCGCAAGCAGGCCGACGCCCGCGCGGAACGGGGCGATGCGCCCGTCCTCGGTTGTCTGGCCCTCGGGAAAGACCAAAATATTCCAGCCGCGATCCGCCAGATCGCCGGCAAACGAAAAACTTTTCAGGAAGCCGGATCGTTGCGGCAGGGGAAAAACGTTGAAGAGTGACAGCGCCAGAAAATAATCCAGCCGTTCGCGGAGTCGGTTGAACGGATTCATGTTCTTCGCGGGGCGCCGCATTTCGGCCAGGCGTTCGGCGCGCATGGCGGTGGCCAAGCGATTGCGCAAGCGCCCGGGCAACGCTGGAAGAATCCAGGCAATATCCAGATAGGTTATGTGGTTCGCGACTAGCAAAACGGGGCCGCGCAGACCGCCGAGATTTTTGCGTCCGCGGATTCGCGGTGCGGCAAGAATATAAGTGGCGGGCCACGCGAGAAGGTAATAGACGGCGAGGCGCACGACCGTGGTGAGCCAGTTTTGTGGCCAGCGCGGATAGAGGTGCTCGATGGGCGACGCGGGCGATTCCATGAGCAGTTTTTCTAGTTGACCGACGGTTGCGACTTCGCTGAAGCGCGCGTCGCTGAGATCCGTCTGATAGCGATTTTCGAGCGCGCTCATCAGTTCTACGCGATCGAGCGAAGTCATGTGCAAGTCGGCATCGAGCGCGGCATTGCGCGAATCGAAGGCGACCGGGCGGCCGGTGATTTGCGCGATCAGCGCGGCCAAGGAGCTGCCGTTGTCCTGCGGCGTAGCTGCCGAAGCGAGTTTTGCATTGACCACCTCACGAATGCGCGGGAGCAGCGGCTTCAGAGTCGGCGTGCGCGGGAAGTCAGGATCGGGCCACAAAAACCAGCGGCGGATCTTTTGATATTCCGCGAGCGAACGATTGGCGTTCTCGATCAGGGACGCTTGATTGGCGTGCTGCGGATCTTGGAGCAGCAGCACCGCGCAGGCTTCGGCATTGCCCTCGCGCTCGATACCGATCACTGCGCAGTCCCGCACTCCCGGCTCACGGCGTACTGCTTTTTCCAGATCTTCGGGATACACGTTCATGCCCGCCGGCGTGACGATCACGTTTTTCCTGCGGCCTTTGAAATACAGCCGGCCTTCCGCGTCGCTTTCGCCCACGTCTCCGGTGTGAAACCATCCATCGGATTCCGCAACGGGTTGCGCGAGATCGCGCTGGCGATACGCGCGCGCAACGTTTTCGCCGCGCACCAGAATTTCGCCGTGCTCGTCGATGCGCACTTCCATGCCCGGAAAAACTTTGCCGATCGAGCCTTGCGCGGAACGGAACGGATGATTCAGGCTGATGAGCGAAGTGGTTTCCGTCATGCCGTAACCCTGAATCACGGCGTAACCCAGACGGTTCCAGAAAGTTTCCACGGGCTCGGATAGCGCGGCGCCTCCCGAGATAAACGCCCAGAATTTCCAGCCCAGCAGCGAATGAATGCGCCGGAACCGCCACCAGCGCCGCAGAAAATGTTCCTTGTCCGCGCGCTGGTAGCTTTCGTTGAATCGCTGCGTACGGCCATCACGTTCCATTTGGCGCAGTATTTCGCGCTGCAGAGATTCGATGAATCGCGGAACCGCAACCAGAACGGAAATGCGCTCGTCGCGAATCACGTCAATCAGGTCGGAAGGTTTCAGTGAATCGATGAAGACCACGGTGCCCGCCAAAAAAGGCGGAATGAATATTCCCAGCATCTGGCCGAATACATGGCTGAGCGGAAGCAGATTCAAGAAACGCAAAGGATGGAAAAGCCGCTCGTAGCGAAGATATTTTTGGATTTCACGCTCGACCGGTTCGATATTGGCAAGCACGTTGCCGTGACAGATCACCACGCCGCGTGGTTCGGCCGTGGTGCCGGAAGTGAAGATGATCTGCAGCGTATCTTGGCGAGAGAGAGGCGCTGCAGGGTAGGGCGAAGAATCGCGCTGCGACGCAAGCTCGGAAAGCGATTCCAAAACAACAAGCTCTCCAAGCAAGCCAGCATCCGGAAGCGCGCGGCTATGAAAAATCAGTTTAGCGTTTACTTCACGAACCACGCGTGCGGCGAATTCCGCCGTCGAGCCGCGGTCAATCGGAACCGTCACGGCGCCGCGCAGCAGGCATCCGAAAAACGCCATGATCCACTGCGGAGAGTTTTCGCCCCACAACAGAACCGCGTCGCCCTTGCCAATCCCGCGAGATTCCAGCTCTCGAGCCACGCCATTCGCCTGTTGCGCAATCTGCGCGTAGGTCCAGGACTCCATGCGATAGCCGCGACGGAAACGCACGGCGATTTCATTGCCGCGCGCTGCGTACTGCGCGAAGAAATCTAGCAGCGATTGCACGATCGCTCTCGAAGGGGAACTGTCAGCTGCTCAGGCATCGCGGTGTGGCGGCCTCCTGCGCGTTCACGTTCCATTCCTGCGCATACAATTTACAGGTTGTGGGGCGCATATACAAAACCATGGGCGCCGGCCGAGAGCTCAATCCTGCGTGAGCCTGCTCGACCAGATCGATTAGATTCCTGCATCCTGCAAGTCGTTTGCTGAATCTAAGCGCCTGAAGTAATGAGCCGGCCCCTCACAGCCAAGAAAGCAATATTGAGCGGATCCAAGTGTCGCCGATTCTCGATACCGGCGAAGAGAGCTGTCAAATTTTCGATGCTCTCTCCGTGGATCGCCGTCTCATAACGTGAAGCATATCGGTGCTGAATGCATCGCCAGTACGGGAAAAACGTGACTGTGGTCATCGCTCTGCGGTCCTTTTGGGGGATTTCGCCGCATGCTTGAAAAGCGCGGAAAAATGGCTTATAGATGAAGACGTCTTCAGAGAGCTCCCATGAATCGTTCCGGTAGACGCACCCTCGTCGTCGCAGTAATCCTTGGTGTCATCGCCGTCGCTGTGATCATCGTACTTCTGCGCCCAAAACCGGCGGTCAGCGCAGGTCCGCCTGCGGAGGTGATGGTGGCGCAGGTCCAGCAAAAAGATGTAGCCATATACAGCGAATGGATTGGTACGCTCGATGGGTTGGTGAACGCGAACGTCAAAGCGCAAGTCACCGGCTACTTGCTCGAGCAGAATTATCAAGAGGGCTCGTTCGTGCAGAAGGGCCAACTTCTGTTCCAGATTGATCCGCGTCCCTTTCAGGCGGTACTCGATCAGGCGGAGGGACAATTGGCGCAAGCCAAGGCGCAGCTTGCGAATGCCGAAGCTGTGCAGTTGCGCAATCAGCTCGACGTGGACCGCTACACTCCGCTGGCGAAAGAGCAAGCAGCGAGCCAGCAGGATCTGGACAACGCGATTCAGAATAATCTGGCCGCGAAAGCCACCGTGGCGACGGCCAAGGCGCAGATTCAGTCGGCGCAGGCCGCGGTGGAAACCGCGCGGCTCAATCTGGGATTCACGCGGCTGGTCGCGCCGATTACTGGAATCGCTGGAATCGCCCAGTTGCAAGTGGGCGCGTTGGTCGATACCACCAGCGCTCCCGTCACCACGGTTTCGACGGTCGACCCCATCAAAGTTTATTTCACCGTCAGCGAAAGTGAATACCTAGATTTCAACCGGCGATTTCCTACCGAATCCGGCAGGGCAGCCGAACTCAAGCGCTTGCCACTGGATCTGGTGCTTGCTGATGGCACGACGTACGCACATCAAGGAACCGTGGACTATGCCGATCGCGCCGTAAATCAAGGGACCGGCGCCATCCTGATCGCGGGCCTGTTCCCCAATCCGGGAAATATTTTGCGGCCGGGGGGCTACGGAAAAGTTCGTGCTGCGGTCAGAACCGAGTCTGGCGCGCTGGTGGTACCGCAACGAGCGGTCACCGAGCTGCAGGGCAGCTATCAGGTCGCCGTGGTGGACAATGAAAATAAAGTGAGCATTCGCACGGTGACGCCCGGGGATCGCACGGGCAGCGATTGGATCATCGTCAAGGGGCTGAAGGCGGGCGAGCGCGTGGTGGCCGAAGGAGCGCAGAAGGTGCGTCCCGGATCGCAAGTTAACCCGAAGCCGTACGTGATGCAGAGCGCGACGGCGGAGGGAAACTAAGGCCCGTGTCCAAATTTTTCATCAATCGTCCCATCGTCGCGATCGTGATTTCGATTGTGATGGTGATTCTCGGCATCATTACCATTGTCAGCTTGCCTGTCGCGCAATTTCCAAACATCGCTCCGCCCGAAATACAAATCCAAGCCACTTACGTAGGCGCGGACGCGCAAACGCTGGAACAATCCGTCGCCACGCCGATCGAACAGCAAATGAGCGGTGTGGACAACATGAACTACATGTATTCGTTGAACGCCACGGCCAATGGCGGGATGACCATGATCGTGGATTTCGATGTGAAGACGGATCCGAATATCGATCAAATTCTGGCGCAGAGTCGCGAAACGCAAGCGGCTTCGCAGCTTCCCGCCGACGTCAACAACTACGGTATCACCGTGCAGAAGTCGGTGACCTCGCCGTTGATGCTGCTCACGTTATATTCGCCGAAAGGCACCTATGACGCGGCGTTTCTTTCCAATTTCGCGTACATCAACATTCGCGACCCCCTGACGCGTTCCTACGGAATCGGCAACGTGCAGATCTTCGGCGCCGGACAATATGCGATGCGCTTGTGGGTGAAGCCGGATCAATTGGGCAAACTCGGCATCACCGTCACCGACATCATCAACGCGATCCAGGGCCAGAACACCGTAAATCCTGCCGGGCAAGTGGGCGGCGAGCCCGTGCCCGCCGGGCAGGAGTTCACCTACTCCGTGCGCGCGCAAGGACGATTAATTTCCGAGGAGGAGTTCGGGCAGATCGTGGTGCGCGAAACGCCCGATGGCGGCGTAGTGCGCGTGAAAGACGTGGCGCGCGTGGAACTGGGCTCGCAGGATTACAGCACGGCAGGCCGGTTGAACGGCAAACCCGGCGCGATCATCGCCCTGTACCAGTTGCCGGGCTCGAACGCGGTGGACGCAGCGGCCGCCGTGAACAAACTGATTGCCGGAATGAAGCGGACGTTTCCGCAGGACATCGATTACGTGACTTCGCTCGATACCACCAAGTCGGTGACCTCCGGGATCAAGGAAATTGTCGAGACGCTGCTGATTGCGATCGTGCTGGTCATTCTGGTGGTGTACATCTTCCTGCAAAGCTGGCGCGCAACGTTGATTCCCATGCTGGCCGTGCCGGTGGCGCTCATCGGGACATTTGTCTTTTTCCCGCTTTTCGGATTTTCGATCAACACGCTTTCACTGTTAGGACTGGTGCTGGCGATCGGATTGGTGGTGGACGACGCGATCGTGGTCGTGGAGGGGGTCGGGCGGCATATTGAGGAAGGCCTGACGCCCAAAGAAGCGGCCTTGAAGGCCATGGACGAATTGACGGCGCCGGTCGTCGGTATCGCGCTGGTGCTTTCCGCCGTATTCGTTCCCACCGCATTCATTCCAGGAATCACCGGACGCCTTTATCAGCAATTTGCGGTAACCATCGCAATTTCCGTGCTTCTTTCCGCTTTCAACGCGCTGACGCTGAGTCCAGCGCTGTCGGCTCTTTTGCTGCGCCCTCGAGAACAAAGCAAGGGCGTGATGGGAAAGTTCTTCGGATGGTTCAATCGGACCTTCGAGCGGGCGACCGAGGACTACGTGTCCGTTTCCGGCGCGCTGATTCGCAAGTCCGCCATCGCCATTGTGTTGCTCGTAGCATTCGCAGCGGGCGCGGCATTTTTCGGAGCGCGCGTGCCCTCCAGCTTTCTGCCGGATGAAGATCAAGGCTATCTTTTCATCAACTTGCAACTTCCGAACGCCGCTTCGCTGCAACGCACGGACCGGGCCGCGCGCGCCGTGGAAAAAATTCTGGCCGACACTCCCGGGGTGAAATACACCACGAGCGTAATCGGCTTCAGCCTGCTGAGCTTTGTGCGTACCAGCTACAACGCATTTTTCTTCGTCACGCTGGACGATTGGGACCAGCGGAAATCGCGCGCCGAACAGTTTCAGGAAATCAAGACGCGCCTCAACCAGAAATTGAGCCAGATTCCCGAGGGCGTTGCGTTCAACTTTTCGCCACCGGCGATTCCCGGAGTGGGCACTTCCGGCGGATTCACTTTCGTGCTGGAGGACCGCGCCGGGAAGGAGGTGGAGTATCTCACGCAGAATCTGGACACGTTTATGGCGGCGGCGCAAAAGCGTCCGGAGATCGGTTTTCTGGCCACAACCTATTTGCCCAGCGTGCCGCAGCAATTCGTGACGGTGGACCGCGACAAGGTGATCAAGCAGGGTGTGAACATCAGCGACGTCTACAAGACCATTCAATCCTTCATGGGTGGATTTTTCATTAATTATTTCAACCGCTTCGGCCGCCAGTGGCAGGTGTACATCGAGGCGGAAGGTGAATACCGCACGCGCGCCGAAAACGTGGGGCAATTCTACGTACGCAACATTCGAGGCGACAATGTGCCGCTTTCCGCACTAACGAAATTCGAGCCGCGCATGGGGCCGGAATATACCATGCGCTTCAACGAATATCGCAGTGCACAGATCGTCGGCAGCGCCGCGCCGGGATACAGTTCCGCGCAGGCGATGAAAGCGCTGGAGGAAGTGTTCGCGCAAACGATGCCCAACGACATGGGTTACGACTACAAGGACATGTCGTTTCAGGAAAAGCTGGCGCAGCAGGGAGTTTCTCCCACCGCCGTTTTTGCATTTTCGCTCTTGTTTGTGTTCCTGATTCTCGCCGCGCTCTATGAGAGCTGGTCGCTTCCTTTCAGCGTGTTGCTCAGCACGCCCGTCGCAGTATTCGGCGCGTTCGCCACGCTGTGGTTGCGCCGCACGGTGGCAGGATGGTTCTACCCGCCGTACATGGTGCAGACCGAAAGCGACGTGTATTCGCAGATCGGGCTGGTCATGCTGATCGGACTTGCGGCGAAAAACGCGATCTTGATCGTCGAGTTCGCAAAAGACGAATACGAGCAAGGCAAACCGCTGATCGAAGCTGCGCTGGCAGGCGCGCGCATCCGGCTGCGGCCGATTTTGATGACCTCATTCGCGTTCATCCTGGGCAGCGTGCCTTTGTGGATTGCCACCGGCGCTGGCTCGGTCGCGCGCCAGATTATCGGTACCACGGTGATTGGAGGAATGCTGGCGGCCAGCTTCCTCGCAATTTTTCTGGTTCCAGCAATTTTCTATCTGATCGAAAAGTGGTCGGGCGCCGGGAAGAAAGATGCCGCATCCGCAGAGCCGGCCATGCCCTCGCCGGCGCCGGGAGACTGAAATGGGCCAGCATCCGACGGACGAGCAAACCGCGCAGCGGAGTGATTCGCAAAGATGACAGGCGCAAACCATCTGCGTCGGTTGATAGCCGCTGTGCTAGGGTCGAGCCTTATCGGCGGCTGCGCGGTGGGTCCGAACTATCACAAACCTGACGTGCAAACTCCGGCCGCGTATCACGATCTGAGCGAAAATCCGCAAGCCGAGGCGCAGACTGCTTCCTACGCTGATCTGCCGTGGTGGCAAGTTTTTTCGGACCCTGTTCTGCAGGGCCTGATCCGCACGGCGCTGCAACAGAACTATGATTTGCTGATTGCGACCGAACGCATTAACGCCGCGCGCGCCCAAGTGGCGATCACTCGCTCCTCTCTTTTCCCGCAGGTGCAAGGCGAAGGCAATTTCACCGGCGGCAAAGAACAGTTTTTCCCCGCGAAATCAAATCTTCTGCTGCTCACCGCAGACGTCGCCTTCCAAGTGGACTTGTTCGGCGGACTGCGCCGCGCTACCCAAGCCGCGCGCGCCCAGTTGCTGGCGACCGAGGCTGCGCGGCAAACCGTCGTACTGACTCTGGTCAGCGACATAGCGACCGATTATTTCGCGCTGCTGCAGCTTGACCTGGAATTGCAGATCTCCCGCGATACCGTGAAGACGCAGGAAGATTCCGTCAAGTTGACTTCGCTGAGGCTGGACCACGGGGTGGCCACGAAGCTCGACGTGTTGCAGGCTCAGCAGGTGCTGGACACTGCGAATGCCCAGATCCCGGATCTCGAGAGGCAGATTGGCCAGGAAGAGGATGCCATCAGCATCCTCCTGGGCAATTACCCGCAAAGCCTGCCGCGCGGTTTGGCGCTCGCCGATCAGCCGCTTCCTCCCGGCGTCCCGCCCGGATTGCCTTCCTCGCTGCTCGAGCGCCGGCCCGATATTCGCCAAGCCGAACAGCTGCTCATTGCCGCAAATGCCCAAATCGGCGTGGCCAAGGCTCAGTTCTTTCCACAGATTTCGCTGACGAGTGGGGGCGGCGGCGCATTTGGGCGCAGCAGCCTTTTTACCAGCATGATGAGCTCGCAAACGGCCGTCTGGGCATACGGTGCGCAGGTGAGTCAGCCGATTTTCACGGGCGGCGCGCTGCGTGGGAACCTGCATCTGGCAGAAGCGCAGCACCAGGCGGCTTTACTCGCCTACAAGGAAGCGATTCAACACGCGTTCGGAGATGTGTCCGATGCCCTGATTGGATATCAGAAACTGCATGAAGTGCGCGTTCGCCAGGAGCAGACCGTCGCGGACTTGGCGGAGTCGGTGCGCCTCTCCGTCATGCGTTACAAAGGCGGCACGACCACGTATCTGGAAGTGCTGGACGGCCAGCGGTCGCTCTTTGAAGCGGAAATCACTTTGGCGCAGGCGCGCGGCGCCGAATACCAAAGCCTCGTGCAACTCTACAAAGCCCTGGGCGGCGGCTGGAAACAGTAAGCGGATTTATTCCGCCGCGCTATCGCTTTAGAATCTGTTTCCGATTCTTCACCTCAATATCCATTTGCTGCAAGCGAGTCTACGCCCACCTTTGCCAGGCTTGCGAGAATCTGGGGGAAGGCGATTTGTCTGGCCAGGCCCTCGCTGATCCATCTGGAAGGACTGTTTAATTGATTTGCTTAAGCAGGTCGGCGGCCAGCTCGGCATCAGCGAAATTACGGTGAAGGCAGATCGCGGCCATGTGATGCAGAAAAGGAAGGCCGATTCGCTCGCCGACTTGGTGAAAAGGCCGAGCAACACGACTTCGTGGCTGCGCCGAAAGGTTCAGCTCATCTTTCAGCTTGTTCCTGCGATCACAAATCACCTGAGCCAATGAAAAAAAACGCCCGCCGGGCTAGTGACGTCCGCTCGGTAAGTGCGCCAATGGAACGGCCGCCACGAAGAATGCGCAGCGTGCCGCGTTGTTTGCGATGGTTGTGAGCAAGCGGCCCCGCTGACCGGGGCCGCTCGTCGGCCTACGCTCTAGATCGCCTCCAATGACTCGCCGGCATGTCGAATATTGCCCTCGATTGTGGCCACCACTTCTTCGATGTTGCCGGACAGGATCATCTTTCCCATGGCCAGCGCGAAGCCTACGGCTTGCGACCGGTCGGCATGAGAAGGTATTGATAGAGCATTCGCATCGGTCATTACATCAATGAGCGCGGGCCCCTTGTGCTCCAGCGCCTTCTTGATGCCCGAGCTCACATCCGCGGGGTTTTCGATTCTTACACCCATCATGCCGACGGCTTCGGCAAGCTTCGCGAAGTTTGGATTCTTGAGGTCCGTTTGATAGTCGGGGAATCCCGCGGTTTCCATCTCGAGCTTCACCATCCCTAGAGCGCCGTTGTCGAACACGAGTACCTTAATAGGGAGGTCGTACTGTGTGATTGTCAGCAAGTCACCCATCAGCATCGCGAAACCGCCGTCTCCGGACAAGGAGATCACCTGTCGTCCGGGATAGGCGCATTGCGCGCCAATGGACATGGGGAGCGCGTTGGCCATGGACCCGTGGTTGAAGGAACCGATGATGCGCCGGCCTTTAGCGGGCTTAACGTGCCGGGCGGACCAGACGTTGCACATGCCAGTGTCCACCGTAAAGATGGCGTCGGGAGCGGCAACTTCACTGAGCGTGGCGGCGACATGCTCGGGATGCATGGGCGTGCGTGTGCCAACGTGGTCAACATACACATTCATTTTTCGCAGCTTCTCTTTGTGTTTGCTGACCGTGGTATCGAGGAACGCCCGGTCCGGCCTCGCATCCAACATCGGCAGAAGGGCTTGCAGCGTCTCGCGCACATCGCCCCAAATGCCAAGATCAATTTTGCTGCGCCGTCCCAAACTCTCAGCCCGGATGTCAACTTGCGCGATCTTGCACTTTGTGGGCAGGAATTTGTCGTACGGAAAATCAGTGCCCAACAGCACCAGAAGGTCACATTCGTGGATCGCCTCGTAACACATCCCGAAACCAATCATGCCGGTCATTCCCATCTCATACGGATTGTCATATGCGACGTATGGCTTTCCTCGGTAGGTATATCCCACCGGAGCTTTCGCTTTCTCCGCAAGAGCGACCACCTCATCATGGGCGTTCTCACATCCGATGCCGCAGAAGAGGGCAACTTTCCTGCTGGAATTGATCAGGTCCGCCAGCTTTGCCAGGTCCTTTTCGCCAGGACGGATGCTCGGCCGTTGCTTTACCAGGGAACGCGAGCCGGCTTGCGCCGGTACTTCCAATGCAACCACGTCGCCGGGCAGTACGACCACGCCTACTCCACCTTTTCCAATGGCACTCTGCATGGCAATGTGCAGAACGCGCTCAAACTGAGCCGGATTCGTGATCATCTCGCAATAGTGGCTGCATTCCTGAAACAGATTTTGTGGATGCGTTTCCTGAAAATATCCAGTGCCGATCTCACTGCTGGGAATATGCGATGCGATTGCCAGCACCGGAGCATTGCTGCGATGAGCGTCGAACAGGCCGTTGATCAGGTGGAGGTTGCCGGGGCCGCAGCTCCCCGCGCAGCAGGCGAGTTTGCCGGTGAGCTGTGCCTCCGCGCCGGCCGCAAACGCAGCGACTTCTTCGTGGCGCACATGGATCCATTTAACCTTGTTGTTCAGCCGGAGTGCATCGGTCACAGGGTTCAAGCTGTCGCCGACGACGCCGTAAATCCTCTCGATACCGGCTTCAGCGAGTCTCGCTACCAACTGATCCGCCAATCGATTTGCCATTGCCTAAATCCTCCTTTGAGATTTCATTATTTCTGCGCTGCCGCAGGTTGGGGCTGTGCCGCGCGTCCGGTTTCACGAAGAAAAAAGCTCACCACAATTGCAATCGCACAGCAGGCAATCCAGAATATTGCACCTCGCTGAAAGTGCACTGCCAAGTTTGGCGTGTTCCCGGTGCCCCTGCCGATACGATGTGCGTAAACCGGGCCCAACAACGCCGTAATCGCGAAAACGAGGAAATTGATCCCGCCGGTCGCGCTGCCCTTCACATTGTCCGGATTAACTTCCTTGATGATGCTGTAGGGAATCATCGCGGCGCCGGATGCCACCCCGAAGATGAACATTCCCACCTTCGCTGAAATGGGCAATGGGTGGAAAGCGATTTGCGCGCCCGCCAGCATCATCACTGCCGCGCTCCCCACGATTACGGGCTTGCGCCGTCCGATACGGTCGGAGAGCCACCCGAGCAGCGGACATCCGAATACCCAGCCGAGAGGAACCATGGAAGCGATCACCACTGCGTTGTGGTAGGAGAATTGAAGATCCCTTTGAAATGCCGCGACTCCCCAGATCATGTCTCCGATCGTGGTGGGCGCGAATAGCAAACCGGCAACAATTCCGCAGAGATACGACTGAGGATTTGAAAATACAACTTCGTACGGCTTCAGCAGCGAGCCGAAGCCGCCTTCTTGGGCGTGCGCTGCGAGCTGTTCTTTGGGGGTGGAGACGTAGAGCAGAACTGCAACGACCAGGATGATTATTCCTATTCCGATCCAAAAAACATGAACACCGAGACCGTGCTCAATCATCGGCCCGACGACATTCTGTCCAGCCGAGCCGCCGAGCATCCCGACGCATTGCGTGGCGCCGATAGCAGTAGCCAGGTAGCGCGGAGGGAATCCGCGTGCCGCCAAATAGACGGCGCCGGTGAATGCAAATGCGGAGCCCGCACCCTGGCAGAGGCGTCCAATATCGCCCGCCAGTACTGCCGGCACGCTGAACAGCAGGCAGCCCAAGCCCAGAATCGCCATTCCGACGGGCACGGAACGCTTGGCTCCCAGATGATCCAAAGCAGCCCCGGCGACCAGACTCATCGAGGAATAGGTGTAGTAATACACTCCCAGAATCGTTGCGATGCCGAGTGCCGAGGTACTGAAGTGGTCTTCCAATCCCGAAATCATTACGGAGGGCGAGGACCTCACCGCGTATTCGAGGAAATAGAAGACGACGGTGAAGAACCACGCGATGACGAATGCTCGTGTTTGCGCCTGAGTCTGGACCTGCGGCTGGCTTGTAGCAGCTTGAGATGCGCTCATGGCTTAATAAAACCTCCGTTCAGAGGCAGATAGAGACGAATCGCCCGGTCTTGATAATTCCTTGCTCGCGATCGTGAACTAGACGCACTCATTTGGATTCGGTGTTCGGAATGCGGAGTATAAAGCCCGACGTCGAAGGTAAGACGTAGCGAACGCCTGCGTACACCATGCTGAGGTGTGCGTCTCTAGGGGCTCCCGGATCCACAAACCATGGGGCGCGCGTGAGGTAAGAATATTGCGTGTAATACTGAAGCGCCCCGTGCGCATCGCTTTTCCAGAAGGTCTGCAGCCAATCGAATGTAATTTGCTGAAGGGCTCGGTTGTTGGTGTTTGGTGAGCCTGGGCCGCCGTAGCCTATGATCGTCCCAGGCGCCGTGGCGTTCGTGGTGTCGGGGAAGAAGTTCCGTCCGAAATAGTCCGCTCCGTAATAAACGGCGAAAGCGGACTGTTGATTCGCTATCCACTCGAAGCCGACGGACCCTGCTCCAGCGTGCACCAGCGAAGGAACGATGTCAGTTCCGGCGGGATTCGGACGAATGACCAATTGCGGTCCGTCGCCCACCAGGTAGCGTCCGCCGCCGTCGCTCCAAAACGCATTGCCCAGAAAGAGGAAGTTGTGGAATAGCTCAAAGTTCCCGGCTATTGAACCGCCGCCGCCCACGGCTGAATGCTTTGCGAAAGTCGTGTCGCCGACCGGTTTCACCGCGGATCTAACTCCTGTAACCAGGCCGACGCCTTCCAGATGGAAATGCCGGCCTGCAATTTTTGTGTCGTACGTAATTTTGGGAAGGATGTCTGGGAACAGATTGGGCGTGCCTATTTGGGATCCGTTGTCAAACTGCGTGCCGACCGTCGTGGCAAAGGCGGATGGAAGGGCGACGAAAGTACCTATGTATTGGTTGGGGTCCTCAACTCCCAGCCCTAATGCCAAGTGGTCGTTGACGTGATAGGCAACGCGGAACTCGGCGGCACGGGTGTAGGGCAAGCCGACGCCAATGTTCTGATCCTCGTTATAAGTGATCGCCAATTCGGCGGGATTCGGACCGATTCCGACGCGGTTGGGGGTCAGCCAACTCCAGGTTTGTCCGCCAAGAATTTCCCACTTACTGCGCTGGACACGCATAAAGCAAAGGCGCATCCGAAGAGTGTGGCCGTTCACGGTCTGATAAACATTGGTCGCATCATTGCCGCTGAAGTCCGCTTCGCAGTAGCCGGCCACATCCGTGTCGCCAATTTTGTCTGTGACCCTTATGTTGAAGCGGGAAAACTGTCCGGTGAGACGATACTCGCTAAGGGCGCCCTGGGGCGTGTTGCTGAACGGTATAGCGGCGTAGTTCGTAGCGATGTTGTTCTGGGTGTTGGTAGTGCGGTATATATTTTCTATGTCTACGAAGCCACCAAGTCGAATATCCGCTGAGCCAAGTCTGAAGGTCGGGGTCCCTTCGTTTTCTTGTTGTATTCCCCCGGGCGCCTGCTGCTGGACGGCATTCGCGCCGCTATAAATGCTCGTGGGCTGGGGACTGGGTGTGGTCAGGGCCGCGTTGATCATTTGCGGCGCCCCACCTTGGGTGCTGGCTGAAGCGGACTGATTGGCGCCCAATTGCTGCCTCAGCGCTTCAATCTCTTCTTGTTGCGAAGCCATTTGCTTTTGCGTTTGTGATAGAGCTTCGCGGACGGCCTTCAGCTCTGCGGCCACATCCGGGTTGTTCTGCGAGGAATCCGCCTTCGGAGCGGTCGCCTGCGCCCAGATGAGACCTGGAGTTACGAGCAACAGGAGTAGAGAACGTAGAAGTTTCATATCGAAGACTCCTTGGCTCCAGACAGCAACTTCCGGCGACCGCCGCCGTGCGTTGGAGGCTTTTTATGAACTATGGTCTACCTCTATCCCCCTGGGGACTCTCAGCAAACACCGACGGCCGACGCCACTTGGTTTCCGAGCCGCCGAACGCCTGTAACTCGCGTCGAGCACAAAGTGCATTTCATGACCCAAAGATCCAACGCACGAGCCCGCTGAAATGAAATGCCTTATCTCTCATACGCAGATTACGGCTGAGGGTTTGGTGTTGAAGTGTTGACACTTGCGCGGGATTTGACACCTGCGCGTGGATCCAGAATCCGAATTCTGAAGGGCCGCCTATGCCAACAGCAGGCTTGGCGCAAGCGATGGTAGGCGCAGAGCATTTGACAGTTTGATCGCCGGCTCCTCACCTCTATCAGGCGTTGGTTACGAAAGTCACGTCGGACGCAGTATCAAAAGCCCTGACGCCTTCTGGAGTTTCCACTGAAAATCGGGGAACCCCGCTTCGGCGATCTTCCCGCGCCATGTCCCGCGCTACGTCCGAGTGCATCAAGCGCCTTCGCGTAACCGTGCCGCTTTCAGCCTTGCTCAATCTGGCTATTCCGCGGTCCCGCGCTTTTTATTCCAGCGTGATCATTCAACGAGTCTTTTATGCAACTGGTTGGATTTCGAAAGTCCTGCCGAAAAAACATCGTGGGCTGCTCCGCGCAGCCAGCGCGATTCCCCTTAACCATCTCGCTGCTGATTTTCAGTCGTAATTAGCACGCGCACGTGAGACATGTTCGAGATATCTCGGCGACAAAAGCTTTACATGCATTTCTGTTACGCGTTGGCGCATCACCGCGTCCAATTCTCGTGAACGTTTTGAAGATGATTTCGACAAGGATCACTTTGGCGGAATAAAAACTTCGAAGCGGCGGTTACTACAGACGTACAGAAGTGAATTGCGAGCAGCAGTTGGCCGCAATACTAAAAAAGGAGCAGTTATGAAGAAAGCCACTATCGCAGCGAGTTTTGCCAGCATCTTGTTTTTACTTGCAGTCCTCATCGTTGCGCCTGCCGCACACGCAGACCAGGCGAATCAGGAAACCAAGGTCACTTTCAGCCAGCCGGTTCAGATTCCCGGACGCGTGCTGCCTGCGGGAACGTACGTGTTCGTGCTGCCAGACGAGATTAACGATCATTTTCAAGTCCGTATCTTCAACGCCGATCGCACTATGCTGATTGCGACGCTCCTCACAGTTGATACAGAGCGTTCGAGGCCTGCCGAAAACACCGTGTTTGGTTTCGCGGAGCGTGGGTCCGCACAGCCGGAGGCAATTGTGACCTGGTTCTACCCGGGTGAAACGAGTGGCCACGAATTCCTCTACCCGAAGCAGGTGGAAAAGGAACTTGCAAGCGCCAAGCAGGTCACCGTCTTCGCGGGGAAATAACGTCGTGACGGGGTGTGGCATCAACCGGTCGGCGGTGAGATCCACGCGCCGCCGGCCGAGTTGGCGCCAACGATTTTGGAATACGGGGATAGTTTCTAAACGGCTCGCGCACTCGACGAGCAGGATGCGGCGACGAGCAAGCAAAGACTTGAAGGAAACTACAGTGAGCGCACCAGGGAAAGCCGAAATACGAGAAATGACTGACGAGAATGTTGTGCGCATGGCTCAGCAAGGCGATGTCGCCGCGTTCGAACGAATCTACCAATTGCACAGCCGCAAGGTTTATGCGCTTTGCCTGCGCATGGTGAGCGACCGAAGCGAGGCGGAAGATCTGACGCAGGATGTTTTTCTGCAGTTGTTCCGGAAGATCAACACATTTCGCGGCGAATCGTGCTTTTCCACCTGGTTGCATCGGATGTCCGTGAATATCGTGCTGCTGCGATTCCGCAAGAAAACGCTGGTGGATAAATCGTTGGAGACGATTACGAATCCCGAGGAGGGGTCGAGCGCTGAAGCCAGGGAATTTGGCGGCCCGGATCTGCGGCTCAAGGGCGCTGTCGACCGCGTCACGCTGGAAACGGCGATCAATGAATTGCCGCCCGGATACAAAGCGATGTTTATTCTGCACGACGTGCAAGGATACAAGCACGAGGAGATTGCCGAGATTTTTGGGTGCTCTGCGGGAAATTCAAAATCGCAAGTGCACAAGGCCCGCACGCGGCTGCGCGAGCTGCTGCAACGGAGAGTTGGAAATGGCGCGTTTCATCACGAAAGATCCGACGGCCGATCAGATACCATGGGCCGGATGAAATACATTTTCAATTGTGTCACCGCTTGAACGATTGGCACTCCGCACAGCAGGGAGTTCCTGCGAGATTCAATTTTTGGGGGAGGGTAGATAACAGGAAATCGGTTTTCAGCAAAACAATTCGCCGAACTTCTCATTCTCTCGTCGCGAATCACTCCGACCTCAAGAGCAGGATCGATCGCGCGGTCCGGCCAGAGACCTCCGTCTAGCACGTGAGGTGTCAGAAACAAAAACCATAGTTTTGCAGTCGGCACGGGTGTGCTCGTGCGCAAGCCTAAAAATGGACGGCCTGAGCTTGCGACGAAGGGTGTGGGAAGAAACAAAATTTACGGGGGAGGATGAAAAACAATGAATCTCAAAAGATGGGCGTTAGTGAGTCTTGCGTTGCTATTGGCGGCCGTGTTTTGCGCGCCGCAAGTGCCAGCGCAAACTCAGACCACGGGTGAAATCACCGGAGTCGTGACCGATCCGTCAGGCGCGTTGGTTTCAGCCGCAAAGGTCACGCTGACGGACAACGCGAAAGGATCCACGCAGACCACTGTGACCAACAAGGATGGCGTCTATCATTTCCAACTCTTGAATCCGAGCAACTATACCGTCTCTGTGACGTCCTCCGGTTTCCAGGAAACAAAAAAGATGTTGACCGTCGCGCTCGGACAGGTCACCAGCGGCGATATACAGCTCATGATCGGCCCTGCCTCGCAGATCGTAAACGTCATCGGCGAAGCGGCGCCGCTGCTGCAAACAGAAAATGGAAACGTTGCGACTACTTTTAATCAGCAGCAGCTCAACGAAACGCCGAATCCCGGCAACGACCTCACCGCTATCGTGCAGACAGCTCCCGGCGTAGTGATGAACACCGCGGGCGGATTGGGCAACTTCTCCGACCATGGCGTGGGCGCTGCGTCGAACCTGTTCACTCTCGACGGCATGGATGATAACGATCCCTTCCTCAATTTAAATAACTCCGGGGCCACGAACCTGCTTCTCGGCGCAAACGACGTGCAAGAGAGCACCATTGTCAGCAGCGGCTACTCGGGAGAATACGGCAGCCTGGCAGGAGCCACGGTCAGTTACGTCACAAAGTCCGGCAGCAATGACTTCCACGGCAATGCGGTCTACTACTGGAATGGCAGCGCCTTCAACGCGAACGATTGGTTCCTGAATCATGCCGGCGATCCGAAGAACTTCAGCAACGCCAACCAGTGGGCTGCTTCCATTGGCGGGCCGATCAAGAAGGATAAGTTGTTCTTCTTTTTCAACACCGAAGGGCTGCGGGTGGTCATTCCCGTTAGCACGGCAGTCGCATTTCCCAGCCAGGCGTTTCAGACCGCAACCATCGCTAATTTAGAGAACAACCAAGGTTTCCCCGCTAATTCCGCAACCGTTGGTTTCTACCAGAACCTGTTCAGTCTCTACAATAACGCGAAGGGCGCGGCCAATGCCGTTCCTGGCGCCGGACCGTTGTCCACCGACCCACTGGGATGCAACGGCTTCACGGGCCTGGGACCTGGCGTCGCTTGCTCGTCATTCTTTCAGGCGGCCGACAACAACCTCACAACCGAAGCGCAATATTCCGGCCGCGTGGATTTCAATGCTACGGCAAATGATCGCGTGTTTCTGCGCGTTCTTTACGATAAAGGCAATCAAGCGTCTGACACGGACCCGATCAGCCCGCTTTTCAACATCACCAGCAGCCAGCCGCAATGGCAGGGGCAATTGAATGAAACGCATTCGTTCGGCTCAAGCATGGTGAACCAGTTCATTCTGTCCGGCCAGTGGTACAGCGCGGTCTTCAGCAACCCAGATCGCACGGCAACCCTTGCGGCCTTTCCCACCACCATACTTTTTGCGAACGCCAACATCCCGTGGTTCAACATCGGCGGAGCTGCCGCCGGTGGTGCCGGGGATGCGTTCTTCCCGCAGGGGCGAAACGTCACGCAGTATCAGATCGGCGATGACTTTTCGAAGACGTTGGGCAATCACACTCTCAAGCTGGGAACCAAGTTCCTGCGCTACGACGTCAGCGATCAGGACTTCGGCGAATTCACCAGCGGCCTGGTGACGCCCAATTCGGTTGCGGCTTTCTTCAATGGCGGCGTGGACCCGGCAACCGGCACCAGTTCGGTTCTCGAGCAAAGCTTCCCCACAGCATTGTCGCAGCCGATTGCTCTGTACACGCTGGCTTTCTACGGGGAAGACGACTGGAAAATAAAGCCGAACCTCACGCTCACCTTCGCTCTGCGGGCCGAGCACGAGTCCAATCCCGTGTGCCAGACCAATTGCTTTAACCGCCTGAACCAACCATTCCTTTTGGCCGACAATAACGTCAACACGCCGTACAGCACCGATGTGTTGCAGGGATTGCACCAAGAACTGCAAGGTTTGAGCTCGATTCTCTGGCAGCCTCGCTTCGGTTTCGCCTGGTCGCCGTTTGGCTTGCGCGGCACCGTGGTTCGCGGAGGAATCGGACTTTTCAACGACGCCTTTCCCGCGGTGTTCACCGACAACTTTGCTTCCAACGCGCCCGGAGTCAATACGTTTTTCGTCAGTGGAAGCAACATCGCTCCCGGCGAAACGCTGAGCGGCGGCAACCTATTCGCCCAGGCAGCCGCCGACAACGTGGGTTTGATCAACGGTTTCAAGAACAACCAGACGCTGGCGCAAATCCAGGCGAATGTGCCGAACTTCGCGCCGCCGAGTTTGTTTAGCGCGAACGCGACAACCAAGATTGCCCAATTCCAGAAATGGAGCTTGGAAGTCCAGCAGGGTATCGGCAAGAACAGTTCCTTCGATGTCGCCTATAACGGAAACCACAGCATTCACGACCTGGTAGACCGCAACGGCGTGAACGGATTTTGCAGTCCGGGCGCTGTGGGGACCGCTTGCGCCACAGTTCCAGCGTTTACCGGGCTTCCGGCTGCTCCGTTCGACCCGCGGTTCGGCACCGTTAGCCTGCTCGATACGGGCGGCATATCGAACTACGAAGGCGTGACGTTTTCCTTCAAGCACAACATCAATGGCGGCTGGGGCAAAGGCGTATTCCAGGCCAACTACACCTACAGCCACGCCTTCGACGATGTGTCCAACGCCGGAAATCCGAACGTTTTCTTCGCTTTGACTTCCGTTACCTCCGCCATAAACCCGTTCAACACTCAACAAAACTACGGACCCTCCGACTACGACGTCCGCCACTACTTCAGTTCGAGCTATGTGTGGGAATTGCCCCTTCGCCGCGCTTTGTTTGGTCATGGATGGGCGCCACTGGTAGACGGCTGGCAGGTGGCCGGCACAATTTTCGTGCGCAGCGGTCTTCCCTACTCGGTGGTGGATGGCGGGCTCGATGGTCTTCTCTCCGCGCAGGGGTACGGCGGTTCGGTGCTTCCGCAGTTTCTTGGCGGACCGATCTCTGGTTGCGGAGAAGGCGCAGCAACCGGTGTGATGCCTTGCCTGACCACCGCGCAGTTCGTTCCTTCAACGACGGAGGCGAACTTTATCGGCGGCCTGCGCAATATTTTCCGGGGACCGGGCTACTGGAATACCGATTTCACAGTCCAGAAGCAGACGAAAATCCCTCACTGGGAAAAGGGTCAATTCGGGCTGGCCTTTCAGTTCTTCAATTTGTTCAACCACCCGAATTTCTCTCAACCGAACAACGATTTGACGGGAGCGCTCGGATCCATCTCCTCGACCGTCAGCGAGCCGACCAGCATTCTTGGTGCGGGCCTCGGCGGAGATGCTTCCGTCCGCATCATTCAAATAAAAGCATCGGTAACGTTCTAGTCCCAGCAGCGGAACTGCGGCCCGTTTCCAGCGGCGGGCCGCAGCCTCCGCAAGTCACAGCCTTGCGGGCGCGTCGCTGCGCGATATGGGCAATGCGTGACTGCGATGAACACCAGTTTGAGAGGAGATGTTAATGCCAATTGCGCGACTCTTTGAGATTCACGAACAACCGTGGTTTCCGCAATTTCTGCGGGATGAATTTGTGGATTCGCTGCAGATGATTTTGGAAGTCACGAACACCTACCAGCCAATCGCGTCACTGCTAAGGAAACGGCTGCAGGAGTGCGGTTCGGATCGCGTCGTGGATTTGTGCTCGGGAGCTGGTGGACCGTGGCCATCTCTGGTGCGCCATTTTGAGATGCATGGAGCGGTAGCGCCGCAGGTTCTGCTGACGGACAAGTATCCGACCACCACAAAACTTCAGGATGTGGAGTCTCCCAACACGAAGCAACTCCGTTTTCTGAGCGACTCGATCGATGCGACGCGGGTCCCAAGATACCTGCGCGGATTCAGGACGTTATTTAACGCCTTTCACCATCTGAGCCCGGCCGAGGCGCGCGGCCTCCTGCAGGATAGCGTCGACAAGCGGCAGGCCATCGGCGTGTTTGAAGCGTCGGCGCGTCACACCCTGACGCTGCTATCGCTATTGTTGATTCCCATCGCTACATGGCTGTTCGTTCCATTTCGGCGCCCCTTCCGTTGGTCGCGCCTCCTATGGACATATTTAATCCCGCTGCTTCCTTTCATTCTGTTGTTTGATGGTGTGGTTTCTTGCTTGCGGGCATACTCGGTCGGCGAACTGCAAAATATGACCAGCGAAATTGAGTCTAGCGGATATCGCTGGGAGATCGGAGAAAAAGCCGGAGGATTCTTGCCGGTCAGAATTACGTACTTAATTGGCCGCCCGCAGAATCTATCCGCCGACGCAGCCGATTGAACCCCGCGATGCGAACGAGCACACGAAAGAACGCTTGCTCCTCAGTGGACATTCTGCGGGCGAAAAACTATCAGGCGGAACGGGAGAGCCCGCCAAGCGAATGCAAGCTGACAGAATTGAACCGGAAGAATATGCCGCGACACGACGAACGGGGCAGCGATATGCCTCGGGATTTCAGTGAAGCCGAAATGAGTTGGATCGTGGAGGCCGGAGGCGGGAGATATGTTGGAGTAATGAACGAGATTCCCGGAAACGTGGAATGCATTGTGCTGTTCACTTCGCCACAAACAAGATCAACATTGGCCCTGCCGAGTTCGCGCTTGACGGTCGAAGCGGTACGCGAGCAACTAGCCAAATCCGATGCGGCCTTCAACGACGCAGCTTCGAAATGAGCACCGTATTCGGCGCCGCGTCATCCTCTGCGCTTCGATTCAAATCTATCTGGGTCCGGACTTTCCGCAGAGTTCGATGTTTGCTTCGCTCATTTCGACCCTCAGGCATCGTGGTGATGCTCGGAATCGACAGCAGTGCTTCGCGCTCACTCTCTCTTCAGGCCCCGCAAAGCTGAGAGCGCGTTCCCCATCGCCACTCTCTCCTCCCATGGGATATTGCGATCCAGCGCGACCGCACGCCCATTGATGACATCTTCGGCAGCCATCACGTAAGCCTTCAGTTTTTCTTGCTCAGATTCAAGGACGGTAGTTCGGCACAGCACCTGCCAACGTTTGTCGTCCATATTGGACTCCCAAGGCGTCGCCGATCGGTTCGAAGTCCACAGGAGTGAGCGACGCTGTCTAATGTCGCAAGGAGCCGTAGGTCATGGAAGGTGCGGCAGGATGCTAGTGAGACACCTCAACCGTACTCGTTTCGACGCGAGATAGCCACCAAATAGATGGTCCAGCAGAAACGAGCGTGCGATCGGAGCAGACCGACGTTGACCAAAACAACGTGCGCGCGAAGCACAAATATCTTCGTATCAATCCAATGCGCCGTAGCTCCGTGGGAAAGAGCGTCTGCCTTCTAGGGCCTATGCCGGCTCCAAACGCTCCATTCGCTTTTCAATGTTTCCAATAATGGGGGGAATCTGCCTTTCGCTCCCCAGGATCCGACGTTTTTCAAGCAGCAGGGGCGTCGATAATTTGAAAACCCAGCTCGGCCGCTTTCCATTTTAAATGGTTGACGCACGGCGTAGGCAAGCGGCTCCTAGGATCTACTGACTTCCGCCCCGACCGCCGCCTCCGCCGCGCACCCTGCCCACGTTACTGCACGAGTTCCGCGCGTGGACGGGCGGCGCAATTGCAAGAACAATTGCAATCTCGCCGCGGTACCACACCTACTCTTTATCCGCAGCGCAGCTTACATGGTCGTTCCAGTCCACGAAGGGGCCCTGGGGGTTGGTGCGCCACGCCCAAACGTGGAGTTCGAAGAACGCCGGTATGGTGAAGCGGTTCGGGGCGTCGACGTACAGGAACACTTGACCTTCGAGAACGGGGGGCGCGGAATGAGTCTTCAACCAAGTCGCTGCGTCCACAATGAACTCGACGCCGACCAGCTGCAGATCACCGTTCGACAACGGCTCATAGATCAAGGCCTGCGGTTGCGTAACCTCAACGGTTCCGTTCAGCAGACTGCCATTGACGTAGTGAATGCCCATGGCTCCATGGTCGGAGCCGCTCACGCAGCCGAATAGAGGGCTGTATCCAGCCGCGCTGGCTCGGTTGACATCCTGATACTTGTTCGTGGCGTTGCGTACAATTTCGACGAGCTTGCCCAGGTCTCCTTGTTCCTCTGACTGTTTCTGTTGAGCCAAGGCAAAAGGCGTGAGTACCAGAAGCGCAGCCAACAGCACTGGCATATGCAATACCTTTTTCATGTTTTTGGTCTCCTTGTATTTCTTTGCAAATTGCTCACAAACAGCTTGCCGGTGCAAGGCACTGTCGATTCGTGAGCTCCCGCGAAGCCACCGCACTCTCGCTGGTTTGTGTCTGGACTGCAATCCTCGCGGCCTCCATACATCCCCAAAGTTTTCTCCATTGCTAAGTGATAAGGACAAAGGTGTTCCTGCCTAAGCGACCGTGCCTTACGGCAACTCGAAGTGTGATAGACTCTGCTACTCTTGCGGGCGTTGACATGCCTAGCTCCGCACCACATCCGCGTGTATTGCGTTTCGACAATTTTGAACTTGATGTTCGCGCAGGTGAGCTGCGTAAACGGGGTGTAAGGCTCCGCCTGCAGGGTCAACCGTTGCAAGTCCTGGCTGCTTTGTTAAGTCGCGCCGGCGATGTGGTCACTCATGAGGAACTGCGAGCGCAGATTTGGACAGCCGACACGTTTGTCGATTTCGACCATAGTCTTCATAATGCGATTGCGCGCCTTCGCGAGGTGCTTGGCGACTCCGCCGAGACTCCCCGCTATATTGAAACACTCCCGCGCCGCGGATATAGGTTCATCGCGCCAGTGGAGAGGGAAGAAGCTCAGGCTCCGCCTTCCTCTGCGGAGTCAGTGCGGCCGCCCGAAGTGTCCGTTGCGCAAGGGCGTAGCACGCCTCGCACTTGGCTGATCAGCACCATTCTTGCCCTCCTGGTTATAGCCTTCGCCGCGCGGCTGGTCCGCACCGGTACCCATCCCACAATCGCTGCTCCCCGCCCAAATTCCATCGCCGTGCTGCCCCTCGACAATTTATCCGGCGACCCGTCAGAAGAATTCTTCGCGGACGGTATGACCGACCAGTTGATTACGGACCTTGCGAAGATCGAGTCGCTGCGGGTCATCTCGCGAACTTCCGTCATGCAATACAAGGGCACAAAGAAGCCCTTGCCTGAAATTGCGCGAGAATTGAATGTGGACGCGATCGTCGAAGGGTCGGTGATTCGTTCGGGTGAGCGAGTGCGAGTCACCGCCCAACTGCTGCAGGCTTCCACCGACCAGCACCTCTGGGCGGAGACCTATGACCGCGATCGCGGCGATGTGCTGAGGTTACAAGCTGAGGTGGCCGATGCCATCGCACAACAAGTCCGCGCACAATTGACTCCGCAGCAAAAGGCTCAGATTCGCCGCGCCGACATGGTGAACCCAGCGGCATACGATTCCTACCTCAAGGGGCGTCTCTACTTCACCACTGGATTCACCAACCCTGATTCACTGAAGAACGCGCAGCAGGACTTCGAAGAATCCATCCAAAAGGATCCACACTTCGGGCTTGCTTACGCGGGCCTCGCCGACACTTACCTCTATTTAGCCTTCACCGGAGCCCTCGGAAAGGACGCCGCCTACCGCTCTGCCAAACAGGCGCTCGCCAAAGCGCTACAACTCGACGACACCATCGGCGAAGCCCACGAGACCCTCGCCGTGTTGAGTTGGCGGTTTGACTGGGACTGGAACACCGCCGATCGCGAGTTCAACCGAGCCATTGCTCTGGCACCCAGCTACAGCTGCGCGCATGAGGATCGCGCGATCTTTCTCGCATCGGCCGGCCGGCGCGCCGAAGCTCTTGCGGAGGTCGCCAAAATTAACCAAATGGACTACGGCTTTAGCTCGGCGATGGCCGAATCGGCGACCTATTACCAGTTGCGGGATTACCCCGGCTTGGTTGAAGCAAGCAAAAGAGGTTTGCTTTTGGACCCGGAGGATGGGTTCCTACACTACCTTCTCGGCGTCGGTTACGAAGGTACCGGCAACCTCCCGCAAGCGATTTCGGAGTACCAGAGAGCCATGAAGATATGGGATGCTCCGAGCGCCGCCGTTGCGCTCGCACATGCCTATTTCGCTGCGGGCAGAAAGGCAGAAGCCAACAAGATTCTCCGCGACTTGCAGCGCAAGTCAAAAGGGACCTTAGTTCCGTCGTACGCGATGGCCACCATGTATGCTGGCCTCGGCGAAAACGACAAAGCATTCGAGTTCCTCGAGAAAGCCTGCTCGGAGAAGTCTTTAGACATTTCCTTCTTCCTGAAATCTGACTTGCTCCTTGATGATCTTCGTCCTGATCCGCGCTTCCAAACCATGCTTCGACGAATCGGTTTCAGCACCTAGCCAACCTGAACTAGTTCAACCAGATTTGCAGCTACGCGTAAGTCTGTCCTTGGTACCGCCCAGAATCCAGCATTCGTTCTGTTACCAACTTCTTACTCGCGCTTGGAGTCTTGTTTCGTCCCCTTACCGGAATAGCAGCGGAGTAAACTCCGCCAGATTCCGCCGCCATACGGACCAGGTGTGCATCCCCGGGGTCTCGATCTCGGTCACCTTCACACCCGTCGTCTTGAGCCATTCCCGGAGATTTCTGTTGACGGTGATCAGATGATCCTCAGTGCCGCATGCGATCCACAGCAGATGGAATTGCTGATTTGCCTTTGCGTCGATGGAAGGAAAATCTGCTTGCAAGTCGTCGGGAATGCCGCCTGAACTGAAAGCGCCGATCCAGGAAAACTTATCGAGGTTATTCAGCCCGGTGAGCAGAGACTCCGAGCCGCCCATAGAAAGCCCAGCAATTGCCCGCGCATTGCGATCTTTGGTGATTCTGTATTCGCGTTCGACTTGCGGCATGACTTCGGTGAGCAGCGCCTCGCTGAACTTCTTAAAGTTGGCATCACGCAACGCAGTGTGGTTCGAATTCCAGGTACTCCATCCCAGCTCCACGACCTCCATCGTCCCGTAGCCGAGCGGCATCACCACGATCATCGGCTTGGCTTTGCCCTGCGCGATCAAATCGTCGAGAATCACGTTCGCATGCCCGACCGCCGTCCAGGCTCTGGCGTCGTCACTGTAGCCGTGAAGGAGATAAAGGACGGGATACGATTGCTTCGCGGCGGGATCGTAATTCGGAGGAGTGTACACGTAGTAGTCGCGGTCGTCCTGGGCGACCGCTGACTTGTAAAAATGATGATGGATCACGCCGTGCGGCACGTTGTTCATTTCCCAAGGCAGCGAGGGTGCTCCAGGAACATGCACCCCATTCTCGGGCGAAAGCAGGTTGGGCACCACATCGTGGTTTGAGGGGTCGAGCAAGCGCACGCCGTCGGCAATGAAAACGTAGCTGTAGTAGTCGGGAGTCAAGGGAGGGGTCGTAACGCTCCAAATCCCTTGGTCGCCCTTCTGCATGGGCACAACGGTCGTGTCCCCCCAGTCACGCCCGAGCGTCACCTCTGCCGCATTCGGATCACGGAAACGGAACGTAACGCTGCTGTCGGCATGTACCTCAGGCGAGACAACGGGCGCTGGCGGTTGTGGAGGCGGGGTCTGCGGCGTTTTGTCCTGCGCAGGAACGAGCAGCACAGAAACGAAAATAAGCACAGCGGAGAAGGCAGTAACAGAAATTGTCCTTTTCACGAAGCGACCTCGCAAGGCGAGAAATGCCGGAGCGGAGAGTGTGCATCCGATGGCGCGATTTCACAACCCGCTGCGGCTTCGAGCGCAGAGCGTATTGTAGCTTTCAAAGAAGCGGGGCCACTAATTTTTGAACCGATCTGCGACGCGGCCGATTGACGCTTTGTAAGTCTGGCGAAGTTGCTCCGAGCCTGGTGACAATGATAAGTTGCCGCATCAGGGCTTGTGTTATGCAAGCGATCAGAACTGCGACCAAGATTAACTCCAAAGCAAAATCGTCGCCGAAGGCCGCTTTCGATCCCCCAATCTTCCCCGATTCGGCAGAACTGGCGCGGCGGGTCACAGAGTTTCGGAAGAAGGAAACGATGTTCTCGCAGGGCGATCCCGCAAAGACTGTGTTGTACATCCAAAAAGGCGGCGTGCGGCTCTCCGTCGTAAGTGAAGCTGGCAAGGAAGCAGTGGTGGCGATCTTGGGACCGGGCGATTTTTTCGGTGAAGGTTGCCTTGCAGTTCAGCCGATCCGCATCGGCACGGCGACTGCGATTACCCCGGCCACTGCGTTGGTCATCAAAAAGAAGGAAATGATTCGCGTCCTGCACAGCGAGCACGCATTTTCCGACCGTTTCGTTTCTTACATGCTTTCCAGGAACATCCGAGTCGAGGAGGATTTGGTCGATCAGCTCTTCAATTCCAGCGAGAAACGCCTGGCTCGCACGCTATTGCTGCTGGCCCGCTATGGCCAGCAGGATAAACCACAACGAACTCTTCCGAAGATTTCGCAGGAAATGCTGGCGGAGATGGTCGGCACCACGCGCTCACGCGTGAATTTTTTCATGAACAAGTTCAGAAAGCTCGGTTTCATCAAGTACAACGGCGGTCTTCAAGTTGATGCCTCACTTCTGAGTGTTGTCCTGCACGATTAAGCAGGAATTGTTTGCGCGACGGCTACTGCGTTCTGCGGAGAGAACTTCTACTCAGGAAAGGCGTGCCCGTCCATTTGTCGATTCTCGGGTCGACTCCTTTGATGCGCTCCTTGGCCCACTCGATGAGTGAAACGTTGTCCGCCATGTGGATCTTTTCCCGCATGTCGCGCATCATGCTGAGGAACGTATTTGAGTTCATACGGAGTTCGTGACACACCTGTCGGTCGGTGAGGCCACCCGCAAGAGCGCGCAGTACGATTGCTTCTTCGCCGGTCAAAATTGCATCCAGCCGGAAAGCAAAAGCGCGCTGCATGCTGATTACTTTGGGTTCATGCTTCATGGGGTCACCTAGTCCGGCTTGCCGCCTGCCACCGCTGTGTTGCGGAGTTTCGCGGTTTTCTTTTGCGCGATCGCATCCGGGCTGTGCGTTCTGGTTTTCATTGCATACAACGCCGCATCCGCCGCGCCCAGAAGGGAATCTACGTTTGCGCCATCGTCAGGATAAATAGCAACGCCGATGCTGACCGATAGCTTTGGCTCCCTACCGTCGTTTGCAAGATTGCCGCAAATGCGCTGGGCTACTACGTTCGCGGACGCGTGACCTGTTTCGGGCAGCACCAGCGCAAATTCATCGCCGCCGAAACGCGCCGGCGTATCGATCTTCCGGCTGCAGATGCACAGGACGTCGGCCAGGCGGCAAAGCGCTTGACTGCCAACCAAGTGGCCGAAGCAATCGTTGATCTGTTTCAACCCGTCCAAATCGAGGAATAGCAAAGCGAACTCACGGGCGGTGCGTTCGGAGCGCATGATTTCGCTGTCCACGGTTTCCACCAGATGGCGGTAGTTCGCGAGGCCGGTGAGGGCGTCCTTGGCCGCTTGTTGGCGCAAATGGTCCTCGAGCTTGCGCTGCTCCGTAACGTTTTCAACGATAATCTCGTAACTCTCCGTCTCGCCTGCATTCTTGACCTCGCGCCCGCTCAATCGAACTTTCAGGGTGGCCCCGTCCTTCCGCTTCCAATCCGTCTCCAGGGGAGCGGCGTCATGCTGCTCCGTGGACTGGCCCAGTAGCTGTGCTCGTCTGGAGGGATCGCCGAGGACCTCAGCTGCCAGGTTCACAGCCAGCAGCGCTTCGCGAGACGCATAACCGAGCATGGTTGTCAGCGCCGGATTGACGTCGAGGAACTTACCTCTGATGTTGCAGCGACAGATTCCATAGGCTAGGTTTTCCACCAGCGCTCGATAGCGCGCTTCCGAATGGCGGAGCCGTTTTTCGGTTCGATCGCGCTGTTCGCGCAGATGGTTCTCGTTGAGAGCCCGACGGATGGCTACGGGAAGGTGCCCGAGGTGATCCATGCCAACGCAATCGGCGGCGCCACTGCGGATGAGCTCCGCCGCGATCTCGGGTTGCGTAGTGTCTGTCAGAACAATGCAGGGAATCTGCCTTTCCCGGAGACGCAACATTTCCAGTTCGCGCCTCCCCTGCCAGTTCGGGGCCGGGTACTCGGCTAGCACCACGTCGAAAAATTTTGCCTTCAGGCGTGTGGCAAACTGATCCGGTGTTAGAACTACGTCTGCGCTGACTTTGAAATGGGCTCTCTTCAGCTCTTGCACGCACTGCTCAACGTCTGCTACATCCCTGTGAACAAACAGGATACGCAAAGGTAGCCTAGCCGATCCATTATTCAAAACCACGGGCAGCTCGGCTTGCTTGATGCGATCTCGTGAGCCTGAAGGCATAGAAAGTTCACCAGATTAGCGGAGTCGAGCCCCTTCGCAAACTAACCCACGGAAATGGTTCAACGGCAACCAACCGAGCCTTCGACGCCGACATCAGGCTCCGGGAGCCTGCCCCTTTCGCTTGCCGGCTCCCGGCCTGTTCGCCCTTCCCATAGCAAAGCTATTCCGACAGCGTCGTAGGCGTATGTTCAAAACGATACACTTTTCGTGAGCGTGTGAACTGATACGACACATCATTTGTCCGCTATTACGACCAGGTTATTCAACTAAACCGTACGAAGAGTTCCCTACAAGTTGTTCATCGGAACAGCCGTTCCTTGTCCAAAGTCGGAAAACGAGAGGTCGTTTCTTGAGCTAAGCACAAATCTAAAGTGTTCTTATAGGCAATCGGTGTGCTTTTTTGAACAGTCAGCCACCCGCACCGTATGACCCAATAGCGATCTCGAGAGTCGAAGAGGTTGCGATGGTTCCAAGTGTGCTGTGTCCCAAAATACTCCTGATTGAAAACGATCCGGTCGTTGCCGATAAGATTTGTGCGGCGCTCGCCGCGGCGGGTGGCGGTTCGTTCGACGTTGAATGGGTTCGCCAACTTTCTGAGGGCATTGAGCGCCTAAGCAAAAAAGGAGTTGCCGCTGTCTTACTTGAGCTGTCGCTACCCGACAGTCACGGTATCGAGACATTTGACAAGCTGTTCAGCGTCACGCCCGACATCCCGATTTTGATCCTCGGCAACGGTAACGAAGGCCTTGCGAAAGAGGCTGTAGGGCGCGGTGCCCAGGATTATCTCCTGGCGGGTCACTGCGATAGCTATTCGCTGCCGCGCGCGCTGCGTAACGCGATCGAACGCAAGGCCGTCGACGATGCCTTGTACCTCGAAAGAGAACGCGCCGTGGTCACTCTCAATTCGATTGGTGATGCCGTTCTCTGTACCGACATTTCCGGCCATATCACCTATCTCAATCTCGTTGCCGAGACCATGACGGGCTGGCAGCGCGAAGAAGCGATTGGCAAACCTCTCGCTGAAGTCTTCCGGATTATTGACGGCCCCACCCGCAAAACCGCTCGAGACCCCATGGAAATGGCCGTCGAGCAAAATAGGACGGTGGGACTGACTATGAATTGCATCCTCATCCGCCGCGACGGATTTGAATCCACGATTGAAGATTCGGCCGCGCCGATCCACGACCGGGCAGGAAACGTCATCGGAGCGGTGATCGTTTTCCATGATGTGAGCGCGGCGCGGGCTATGTCGCTCGAAATGAAACACTCCGCACAGCACGATCTTGTCACGAATCTGCCCAATCGCCTGTTGCTCAACGACCGGATCACTCAGGCGATTGCCATGGCTCGCCGTCAGAATAGACCGATTGCCTTGATCTTTCTGGATTTGGATCGTTTCAAATACATCAACGATTCGCTGGGACACATCACCGGCGACAAGCTTCTTCAATCCGTTTCAAGACGATTGCTGACTAGCGTTCGCGCCTCCGACACGGTCAGCCGCCAGGGCGGCGACGAATTCGTCATCCTGCTTTCGGAGATCACCTATCCGGAACACGCAACCACGAGTGCAAGAAAAATACTTCTTTCGCTCAACGCGCCGCACTCCATCGGGGGCCAAGACCTGAATATCGATGGCAGCATTGGTATTAGTGTCTACCCGGAAGACGGAGAGGACGCCGAAACGCTGATCAAGAATGCGGACATGGCGATGTACCACGCTAAGGAAAACGGAGGCAACAATATTCAGTTTTTCAAGGCGGAAATGAACCAGAAGGCTGTAGAGCGGCAGTCTCTCGAAGGCAGCCTGCGCCGGGCTCTCGAGCGAGAAGAGTTCTTGCTGCATTATCAGCCGAAGGTGAATCTGGAAACCGGTGAGATCACGGGAGTCGAGGCGTTGATACGCTGGCAGCATCCCGAACGAGGACTCGTGCCTCCCTGCCAGTTCGTGCCCATCGCCGAAGATTGTGGCCAAATTATCCAAATCGGCCGTTGGGTGCTACGCGAAGCGTGCAGACAGGCGCGCGACTGGCAAGATGCCGGCCTGCCATTCAAGCGAATTTCCATCAACGTTTCTGCCGCCGAATTCCGCGCCGCCGCTTTTCTCTCGGGAGTTATCAACACCCTTAAAGAAACCGGCTTGGATGCGCGTTATCTCGACCTCGAGCTCACCGAGCGCGTCCTTATGGAGAATGCCGAATCCACGGCCACCGTGCTGCAAGAGCTCAAGAGAATGGGGGTTCACTTTGCGGTGGATGACTTCGGCACCGGCTATTCCAGCCTCAGCTATCTTCAGCAGTTTCCCATTGATGTCTTGAAAATCGACCAGTCCTTCGTCCACCGAATCACTGGTGATCCCGATGACGCTCCTATCGTGCGCGCCATAATTGATATGGGCAAGAACCTCAAGCAGCGCGTCATTGCCGAAGGCATCGAAACAGAGGTACAGCTCGCATTCCTTCGGTCCCACCACTGTGCGGAAGGCCAAGGCTACCTCTTCAGCCGGCCCGTGGCCGCCGCACAACTCGCCCATTTACTGGAGACGGGCATAACAGAAACCGTCGTCCATTGAGGGTCGGACCTGGTTGCATCCTGGCGATTTGGGGTGAGCACTCGAAAATTCGCGGCGGGTCTTTGGGAAAAACGACTTGCCCGGTAAGGGAGTTGCTTGTTTGAGCGTGCCTGTTTGCATCGCACCACTGCTCTTGACTAAGCTCGGCAGATTGAGTGGAAAGGTCAGGATCAATCGCAATAATATCTTCCCAGGCGATCACATCAACTGCGGGTGACTGCCCAACATTTTCTATGGTGTCTTCAATTGTGGCTTTGGCGACCGGTCCTTGCCAAGCAGAAACTCCAAGCGTCAACGGCTGGACTATCTTGATCGCTACTTTTATCCATGGTCGCTGCTGTTCTTGAAACTGCCTTTCGATATCGCTGTTCGCTCTTTTGGCTTCCAGAGTTGCCCGTTAACCACTTCCAAGGTACAGAAAGTCGAAACGGACAAGAATATGGCTGCGCCAACCGCAACAAACTCCAACACGAGCCTTTTTTTTCCCGCTTGTTTGTTGGGCCTCTCTCTGTTTTCCGCTCCATAGTTATCGGTGACGTCGACTGGCAGGCCGACTACAGCCTCGAATTCAGTTGGGAATTTTTCCTCAGCCTTACGGCTCTCGGGCTCCTGATATTTACTTACGGTGTTTTCAAGTTTATTCAGAGCATTCTTGAGTTCGAAGAGGAGTCTAGCGAAAGTTGTCAATATTCCCATGTTCGGAAAAATTGTGGCGACCCCGGTCGGGCTTGAACCGACAACCCCCAGCTTAGAAGGCTGGTGCTCTAATCCAATTGAGCTACGGGGTCGTTCAGCCGGATTTTACCATGACGAGTCGGTCAAATCAGACACCCGGATTTTATCCTCCGACGAGATTGCGCCAGCAAGCGCCTTCGTCAGATCCGGTTCCTCTTTAGCATTTGGCGCACAATTTTATCGGAACTTGACGCCGCCTCGTCCAGCAGAAAAAATCGTCGCGGGCAAGTCAGCGTGACCCGGGCCGCGCGGAGTCTGCGGTGCAAGCGCCGCCCACGCAGCGGGTATGGTTTCCCGGCCCGACACCCTTGATAATAGGTGGCCGAGAAACAGCCCGAAAGTCGGGCCATTCCCATTTATGGTCATAACTGAGTTCAGTGGTTTCGCAGCCTTGAAGCCCTTGATATAACCATCCGGTTTGTTGTCGCTCGCTATCCAAAGTAGTTTAACGTCAGAATTGCAGCACTTTTCAATCAGCTCCGCTCCAATTCAAACTGTCTGCATGTTGCAGTGGCCGTCTGGAGGGTCGAGTTCTCGGATGGGACTCTATGGATGATCGACCGCGAGCAAGAACAGTTGCTGTGGAAAGAATCTCTCAAGCAAAAAAACACGAATTCGTGCAAGGACTCGTCTGCGGTTGACCTAAAGCATGCGTATCGAGGAGCGCTCGCAACTAGACTACTCCCAGCCTGACAGTTCGTTCAACGGGAGTGGCTCAAAAAACTCCGGTCCAACTTGCAATTTGCCTTTCAACGACCCTGGCTGGCGCTTACCCTTTACCTCTCCGACCGGCACGAGCCGCGCTACGGGTTTTGACCCACGCGCAATGATCACTTCCTCGCCCTCGGAAGCTTTCTCAATTAGCCGAGATAGGTTTGTCTTGGCTTGGTGAATGGTGACGACACTCATCGCAGCTCCTTAGCTAACCTACGTTAGCTGACTCGAGATTGTTGCGCAACCCCGGTTGGCTTCCTGTTGACAACTTCGAAGTGGCTAGGAGGTTCGATCCGGGGGAATCGTTCTGCGGTAAGGACGCGGCAAAACCGTCGAGGAAAGTTCTAAAATCGTCCCCTTGGGCGCGCCAGTTACCTGTGGGTCCGTAATGCTGATAGAGCGGTACTCGTTCTCTGGACGCCTCAGTGGACTCCCACAAACGGATTCTCGATGAGAATGCCAGCAATCATTTGTCCAGCGTTTAAATCTTCAGACAGAATCCGAGTCGCGCCGCTTTTTGAAGCAGCTGATACAATCAGGGCATCCCAGAAACCGATTCGCGATTCGTCCTCAATCCGAAATGCGGACGCAATTTCAGTAGGACTGGTTTCCGTACACCAGATTGCATAGCTGCTCACCACAAGGCGTGCCAGATCCTTTGACAAGGGAGGGGAGATCTTCCGTGTGACGTTGACATAGAATTCCTGGAGTACCTGCACGCTAAGAAGGCCAGTTCGCTCACTCCAAAGGTCACGAAGAACCGACTTCGCGATTTCGTGTTTCGCACCTGCGTCTGTGTTATGCGCATAGATCAAGACATTCGTATCGATGAACGTCTTAGCGTTCATGGAGATCATCTCGGCCAACTCGGATAATGCCACCCAGGTGAAAGCCCTGATCGAGCAAGGTCATTGCCTGCCGCTCGGCGCGTTCATAGGCTTCTTCCTCGCCTACAAGTTGCTCAATCTGACGAGCTAGGAGGCCGCTGATGGAAGTCGAACGCCGAGCGGCGCAGATCTTGGCCTTCTGAATTGTTTGTCGGTCAAGGCTGATCGTGACATTTTGCTTCTCGTTTCTCTTGGCACTCGCCATTTACTCCCTCCGTTACACGTACTATACGTGTAACACGTATTTTACGTGTAGTCAAGCCTTGAGTTAGGGCACGTGTCCAAATGTCCAAACCTACTCTCCTGAAGCTCCGATGGGGTTGTAGCTTCGATCCAGCAGCCAACTTGACCCCACGAAACACGCTGTGAAATCATGGAGGAAAGCCGGGGACATGGGTTACACAACGTACCTAGGTAACACTTTTGGGCCGAAGGGATTTTCCACCGGTGTCGGCACTCGCCCGATGCCGCCTTGGAACAACATGCCCGCAGTCAGGCGGACACGCAAGAATGCGGACCCGGTTGGAGACTGGCCCGCTCCATGGCGGCTTGTGTGTAGGAGTTCATGCTTGCCATGGTCTCCTATCACCGCCCGAAAAGCGGACATATCACTTGCTATCTCAACCGGACATATCATGTGCGACTGGACGATGGTGAGAAGCTCGCGGTGACTTGACGCATGTGATATCGTTTCCGGCGTAGGACGGTCAGGAGCGATGACATGCCTTGGCTGAAATTCGCGTTAGGCAGTTTGATTTTGGGCGCGGTGGTCTGCGCGTCTGCTTGGGCGCAGTCTTCGAATTCCGCCACAGAATCCGATCCCGATTCGCAGCCCGCGCGAGTTTTCAAGATTCAGGTCCGCTCGCTCTTCAATCAGGAAAATTTCAGCCAGCTCGATGAGATCGCGGAGGCAGCGCGGTCGCAAAAGCAGCGCTTCCTCGGCGGAGGATGGAAGCTGAGAGTTTTTTACAACGCTTTGCGCGAGCCGGGCTCGCTTACCGCCACAGACGACGTGTGGAACGCGCACGTTGCACGGCTCGAGCGATGGATCGCGGCGAGTCCTAATTCGAGCACGCCCCGAGTTGCGCTCGCGCGAGCCTATCTGGGCTTCGCCTGGAAGGCCCGGGGCAACGGGCCGGGCGAGACGGTGACCCTCGAAAGCTGGAAGGTTTTCTCGGAGCGAGTGCAGAAGGCTCGCGATACGCTGAATGACGCGAAGTCGATATCTGCTGCCAATCCCCAGTGGTATGTGGAAATGGAGACGATCGCGCTGGCGCAGGGATGGGATCGCGACACGACGGAGAAATTGGTTGGGGATGCGAGCGACGTCGAGCCCGGCTATTTCTACATTTACAGCCAGTACGCAAACTACTTGCTGCCGAAATGGTACGGCGAACCCGGAGACTCAGAGGACTTTCTAAAGTCTGCTGCAGACCGAATCGGGGGGGCCGAGGGCGACTTTATTTATTTCCAGATCGCGAGGAATTTGAACTGCTGCCGTCCGAAAGCGCAGATGCCGAATCTTTCCTGGGATCGCGTCAAGCAGGGCTTCGCGGCGCTCGAGAGGCTCCATGGTAGTACCAATGACCAGGTGAACGCGTTCGCGTTCATGGCTGTGCGGCAGGGAGACAGCGAGACCGCGCAGCAGCTCTTTGCGCGCATCGGCGACAACTGGGACGAAGATGTCTGGGGCAGCAAAGACAAATTCGAGCGCAGCAAGGCGACATTAAGTCTTGCTCAGAAAAATGATGTGACCGCAGCAGCGCGCTAAACGTTAACTAGTTTTTTGCGCGGCGGCCAAAAGCCATCGCAGTCCTTCGTCATTAGCCATCGACGCCGTCGTGCCAGATCACTCGTCTGATTGCCTTGTTGACGACGTAGCTATTTGCAGGGGCAGTATTTGGATTTTAATATCAAGAAAATATCCCGAACCGCCGGGACCAGGGGCTTTAGTTACCTGCCGCTAGCGGCCGCGATTGATTCGTCGGTTTTTGCTCGCTGGCATCGTTCAACAAATCAATAGACGCCTGATCGAGTTCGAGATTGGCAGCCTGGACCAAATCATCCAACTGTTTGAGATTCGTCGCACTTGCGATCGGCGCGGTGATGCTGGGCCGCGTGATCAACCAAGCCAGCGCAACTTGTGTCGGAGCGGAATTGTACTGTTTGGCCACCAGATCCAGCGCATCAAGAATGCGAAATCCGCGAGCGTCGAGGTACTTTTTAGCTGTCTGTCCCCGAGGACTCTTCGAGAGATCGGCTTCCGAGCGGTACTTGCCAGTGAGGAATCCGCTCGCCAGCGAATAGTAGCAAATTACACCGAGACCGTGTTTCCGGCATAGCGGCTCAAGATCGCTCTCATACGCAAAACGGTCGTAGAGATTGTATTCGGGTTGGAGGGTCTGGTAACTCGCCAGCTTTTCTTGTTTACTCACTTCGAGGGCTTCGGCCAAGCGCTGGCCGCTGTAATTTGATGCGCCAATAGCGCGCACTTTACCTTGGCGGAGCAACTCCGTGAAGGCTCCCAGCGTCTCTGCCAGCGGCGTGTTCGCATCGTCTCTGTGAGCTTGGTAAAGATCGATGTAGTCGGTTTGCAGGCGACGGAGGGAGTCCTCCACTGCCCGCTGGATGTAAGCTGCGGAAAGGCCTTGTTTTTGTTCTCCCATGACAGTTCCGACTTTCGTGGCAATGACCACATCACCCCGCTTACCACTCTTTTTCAGCCAGTTCCCGATGATCGTTTCCGATTCGCCGCCTTTGTGGCCTGGAACCCAGCGCGAGTAGGAGTCAGCCGTGTCGACCAAGTTAAATCCCTTGGCCACAAAAGCATCAAGCAGTTTGAACGACATTGGCTCATCCGAAGTCCAGCCAAAAACGTTGCCTCCCAAAGCCAACGGCGCGACTTTGAGTCCTGTACTTGCTAATTCGCGGCTCTGCATTTTGAGTCCTCCAATTCTCCGGCGCCGTGGTTTTGGATGATTGGGAGCGAGCCGAGGACGCATCGGCGGGAAACAAAGATCGCGCAATTGCGGCTCGTAAGGATTTTAGAGCATCAACTAGGACCACCCATCGATCAGAGGATGCAGTTAATACATGATTGTAAAGAAAGGAGTTGCAACGTTTCTCATGCGGAATTCGAATTCTCTCGCTCTGAACGCGCGGAAACGCAGAAGTCCCAGTTCCGCTGAAGTCGCCGGAGATGCCTAGGGCGATCAAGTCGGGAGGGAATTCGCGCATTCATGGGATCGGAGTTTTGAAAAGCAGCCTTTTCTATTTTCTTCGCATTCCTCCCGTCCCTTGAAATTATTATGGCCATCGCAGGTTGCCTCCCGGTTTCCGCAGGAGCCGCACGCTTGACTCCCCGATGAGCCGAGAGTAGCGTACAGGCAAATACGGGCCAACCACAAAAAACTTGAATCGGGGAGAAAGGATATGGAAAAACAATTCTCCGCCCTAGGTTATTGGCTAGGCTTGATCTGCACTGTCCTCGCGTTGATCTTACGGGTGGTCAATGCGGTTAACCTAATTCCGCCCCACCTGGGTGCTGCAGGAGGCAACGCCATTTCCTACTTGAGTTTCTTTCACGGCGCTGCGCTGTTTTTCTTGCTGGCGATTGCTAGTTGGTGCAGGATTCCAAAGTCTTAGACTGGCTCGCGCGCGAACTATAGCCGGCCGAGCTAAGACGGATCGCCGCTCTATGGAAAGTCACGAGAACCTGCAAAACAGTATGACCGTAACCCGGCGATGGTACCGCTGAAACGATCGTCGCACTCGACTGCTGAATCATAAAGAAGTGCTACGAGAAAGGGTCCTCAGATGGCTCACGGCGCTGGTACACCACCGCCGCCCGGACGCGAGCGCTGGTTGTGGATGATCTCGACGCTCGCAGGGGTTGTCAGCCTCGTGCTTAGCTACCGCGCTTTCTGGACATACCTGCCGTCGAGCGTGACTGGGTGGCGCAGGATTATCGAGGCGGTGTATTCAAGCGCACAACTCCTCCTGTTGCATGTGTCTGATGCGGATCTGGTAGCGATGTCGGCAGAAAATTCACCTCTCTTTCAGGCAGCGAGATTCCTGGCAGTTATCTTCATGGGTACTACCGGAGCCGCCCTGGTTTTTAAATTCTTTGGCAACGAATTGCGCCGGGATGGCGTGTCACGGATAGGAGGACATACGGTGATTTGCGGATTGACACCTTTCGGGCAGCAGCTGGCGCATGAATTTTCCCACCTGCGCGATAAGCTCGTAGTGGTTGCTGACGACAGCATGGACAGCGCTGCGGTGGCAAATGCTATGGAGACCGGTGCCGGAGTGCTCCAAGGCAACGCAGCCGATGCGCGGCTATTGCGCAAGGTCTACATCCATCGCGCAGCTAACGTCTTTGTGACGTCAGAAGATGATGGCGCCAATATAAGAGTGGCAAAATGCGCAATCGAAGTGGTGCGGGCGAACTCAACCCGTAGGTCTACCGGACCGCACATTCATGTCCACATTTCCGATCCAGAACTGCGTGCGACACTGCGTCTTCACCGCGCGTTCAGAGCAGATGGGATAGCGCGCGTCAGCATGTTCAACGTGTTTGACAACAGTGCACGATTGATGCTTCTCGATCACCCACTGGATTACACAAGAATTACGGAAAACGATGAACGAGTCGTACAAATCGTCATTATTGGCTTCGGCCTAATGGGCGAAGCGGTGCTGACTCGGGCGGCAATGTTGGCGCATTACGCCAATCTTAAACCTCTGCGAGCGCTCGTGATCGATCATGACGCTAGCAGAAAAGAACGCTTTTTTCGCTCGCGATATCGCCATTTCAGCCAAGTTTGCGACGCCACGTTCATACAGGCGGATGCGGAAGAACCATTGACTCGTGGATGGATCCAGGACTTTTGTGCGGACAGCCAAAAGACAATTTCTACGGTCGTCATCGCGCTCGACAATATTGCGCGCGGACTCTGCATCGGGTTGGCGCTCGCCGATCATCTGGGTCCCGAAATACCGATCCGGGTGCGCTCGAGCGACGACTCGGGTCTGGCCACTTCGTTGAGAGGAGCCGAATCGGACGGCAGTCTACCGAAGCAAATTACCGAATTCGGGTCCATGCAGGAAGCTTGTGCGAGAAAAAACTGGCTGGACGACGAACTTGATACGATGGCGAAGGGGCTACACAAGGATTACGTGCGCAGACGACGAGATCTTCACCAACAACTCGTCGATGATCGGAGTTTACGTCCTTGGGAACAGCTCGACGACGACTTAATCGACTCCAACCGCCAGCTAGCTGATCACGTACCGGTAAAGCTAAGGGCCATCGGCTGCTATCGCGTACGCTGCGGCAGCGAAGATCCGGGGATACCCGTGAAGTCGTTTACGCCAGATCAAGTGATGCTGCTGGCAAAAATGGAGCACCAGCGTTGGATGGCTGAGCGTTTTCTCGCGGGCTGGTCTCCAGGGCCCAGGGACGTAGATAAACGAAGTTCGCCCTATCTCGTCGAATGGGAGAACATCCCTCCTGAGATCCAAGAAAATGACCGCCGCGTCGCTGATATCCTGCCGGGAGTGCTCGCCTCCGTAGGTTGGGAAATTCGTCGCTGAGGCTAACGGTAACGACATATACATAACATGCCAGAAGAACATGCGGCGGAAATCGAGCACTGATTGCCCGACTTCGTAAATTCCCGCCGTGACAAAGCCAACGTGGGAATTATTCACAGGACGCTTTTGCTCCGGAATGCCCAGGCCACGAATATGGACTTCTGGGAAAGGCGACAAGGTTTCCCGGTCTCTGTGGAAAGGAAGTCCGCATCATCGGGAAAAACAGGGAAGCGCTCGAAGGAGCGAGTCAATCCGAATTGCTGCAGTGAGAGAATGCGATCAAGTCCTCTGCAAGTTTCAGCGGAGTCAAAAAAAACCTGCCCGTTTCGCCCCTCAATAATCCAGTAAGCGATCATTTGTCACAAACGCGGCATCAGAAATCTGTAGTTTTCTAAGCCGCTGCTTGCTCGCGTTCGCCAAGGTGTAAAACCAGTACGGTCTTGTCCGTGGCCGAGCGAACCGCATGCTGGTCGGCATTTTAGCGTGTTCGAACACCTATGGCGCTGTGTCTTGATTAGGGGGATTAGCGGAGTGGTCCATTTACTTTTACGAGTTTCTTCGTTAGCGTGTTGTCCCCGGCCATTCCTATGCGGAAATGCACCCTTGATAGGGCTCGAGACCCGTCTCGCGCGGACTGCTCGAACTCCTACTTGATCTCGAGGTGACGGATGAGACGGAAGGTTACTGTCAAGGCGGCGATGTCGCTTCTGCTCTGCGGGTCGCTCTTGACTTGCCATACAGCACAATCCAAAGTCTCGCAAGACTCGTTAACGCAGAAGCAGACCAAGACCTTCAGTGGGAAGATCGTCTCCCAAAACGGCGTGCGCTATGTGCTGCGGGACGACGACAATAGTGCCTGGTACCATTTAGACGACCAAGAGAAAGCCGGAAAGCTCGTTGGGAAAGATGTTTTGGTAACCGGAACGTTCGACGGGCTCACTGGTACCATTCGCGTCCAGAGCATCGTAGAATCGGCACCTCATCCGAAGCCGGCCGCGAACACGGAGGAGATGAAACAAGACAGCGAACCGGCCAAACCCGCAGCGACTCCCCCAGCAACCGCCGACGCTGTTGCTCCCGGTGCTCAGCAATCAGCACCCGCCGAGGAGCCAGTTAACGAGGCGCCTGCGCCGCCTTCAGATCCTCGAATTTCGGCAGGGACCGAGGTTTCGCATCAGCCCCACAGTGAGCTGTCGGGCGCCCCCGCGCGGGAAGTACTCCCGGCTTCCTTTCTAACTTTGCCGGAAGAGGCGGTGAGCAGTTCTTCCTCGATTGCGATCAGCTCTCGCCGTTCGGTTCCGATGCCTTCCGGCTTGAAGCCGGAAACACAATCTTCAAAGGATGTATTAGCTGGTCGACTGCTCAAACGCGTAGATCCTTCTTACCCCCAGGAAGCCATGCAGCAACGGATTGAAGGAACGGTCCGGCTGCATGTGGTGATCGGCGATGACGGGAAAGTCCTCACGCTCGAACCAGTGAGTGGGCCGCCTTTGCTCGTCGACGCTGCAGTAGTTGCCATTCATCAGTGGCGCTATGGTCCGACTCTTTTCGATGGCCATCGCGTTCAAGTCCAAGAGGACGTCAGGCTGGTATTCCGGCTCCCAGACTAGCTGCGGGATGTGCGATCAGCGATGGTTCTCACGCCTGAGGTAATCTTCCTAGAGCAAGCATCGAACAGAGAGTCGGCATGATTCAAGCTTCTGTTCCGATTCGTAAATCAGATCTTCATACGGCGGGCGCGCGCATTCAACCAATGTCGCGGTCTGGCGAACTGGCGCTGCCGCACACTACATGGCGCGTATCTTCATGTAGCGTATGATGTCGGGCAGCATTTTTATGAAGCCAAATAGGATGATAAGCGCCATCACGCAGAGAATCACTATTGTCGCCACGGTGCACCTCGCGATTCCTTACCTGCCAGTCTAGAGCAAAACACGACCCGGTGAATATGCCCATACCGATGAACCCTGATCTCGCACGCAATAAGTACCGTACTCCAATTGGCCTGGGCCGAATATACGCCGTCGCGGCCTACAAGAAAACCAGACACGCTCCTCTTGATTCGGTACAATCTCGCCGAAGCGCTTCCGCAGGAAGCCCTTCGCAGCGGATCGTATCACACGGCAGGGCAAGTCCGAATAGCAGAGAGGGAATCGCATGCCGAGTTCGCCCGAATACGCCCACGCGGCTGATTCAGACGCAGTTCCCATAAACGAAATTCACATTCTCTGGATCACGGCCGGCCTCAGTTGCGACGGTGACACCATCGCGATGACCGCGGCCACGCAGCCCAGCATCGAAGACATTCTGCTCGGCGGCATACCCTGGATCCCGAAGGTGCACCTGCACAATCCATTTCTTACCTATGACAACGGCGAGGAATTCATGCTCCATTTTCATCAGGCCGCGGAGGGCAAGCTCGCGCCGTTCATCCTGGTGATGGAAGGTTCGATCCCCAACGAAAAGAACAAGAACGAAGGATATTGGGCGACGTTCGGCACGGATCAAACTACAGGACAACCGATCCTGACCTGTGACTGGATTGACCGCCTCGCGCCGAAAGCCTGGGTTGTTGTCGCCGCCGGCACATGCGCGGCGTACGGCGGCATTCACGCGATGGAAGGAAATCCTACCGGCTGCATGGGACTGGCGGATTACCTCGGCTGGAATTGGAAATCCACGGCAGGTATTCCTATCGTTTGCGTTCCAGGATGCCCCGTGCAGCCGGACAATTTTATGGAAGTTCTTCTGTACTTGCTGCACATGGCCGCCGGACGCGCTCCCATGATTCCGCTCGACGATGCGCTGCGTCCCACTTGGCTGTTTGGCGCAACCGTACACGAAGGATGCGATCGCGGCGGATATTATGAGCAGGCGCAGTTCGCCGAAGAGTATGGTTCGCCCACCTGCATCGTGAAACTCGGTTGCTGGGGACCCGTCGTGCAATGTAACGTCGGCAAGCGCGGCTGGATGGGTGGAGTCGGCGGGTGTCCAAACGTCGGCGGGATTTGTATCGGATGCACCATGCCGGGCTTTCCGGACAAGTTCATGCCGTTCATGAACCAGCCGCCCGGTTCACTGCTTTCTTCCGCTGCGGTGATGACTTACGGGCGGGCGATTCATGCCTTACGTCGCTTCACGCAAGCATCCCTGAACAAGGAGCCGCCCTGGCGCAGCCGCGCGCAAGAGTGAAATCGCAGGGCAGGGCAACGCGGGTCGAGAAAAGCGGAATCTATATTCTTATATTTGCGTAGCACAAGGGGCGCACGATGGCGCTGGATTACCTAACGCAGGGTAAAGATTCACGGAGCGATGCAAAATCGCTCGGCGCGGACAGACTTCTCGGAAATTTGTCGGAGGCAGAGAAAGCCCTGCAGGAACTAGCCAACGTTTTTTTGCAGCAACAGTCTTTGATTTCCAGCGCAAGCCCCGACCTTGCGGCATCGGCCGAATTGAAACTCAATCCCGAAGCGCCTTTGTTGAACATGGAAGCGAAGTACCGCGCTCTCGTCGAGCAAATCCCCGCCGTCGTGTTCATGGCCTACCTCGACAAGGGAATCGGCGAAGCCTACGTAAGCCCGCAGATTGAAACGGCGCTGGGTTTTTCACAGGCTGAATGGCTGGAAGATCCGGTGCGCTGGTACCAGCAAATTCATCCCGACGACAAGATGCGCTGGAGCGAGGAAGCCGCGGAGATGTTTCTATCCGGCAAGCCGTTGCGCTCCTCCTACCGCGTGATGGCGCGCGATGGCCGCGTGCTCTGGTTTCAGTGCGAAGCGAAAATGATCCGGCGCGAAGATGGCCGCCCCTGGTTCATCCACGGCGTGGGATTCGACATCACCGAACGCAAAGGTCTGGAAGAAGCGATCCTCGAGATCAGCGCGCGGGAACAGCGCCGCATCGCGCAGGATCTGCACGACGGCCTCGGCCAGCATCTGACCGGTATCGCTTTCATGAGCAAGGTTCTGGAACAAAAACTTTCGGATAAGACGTTGCCCGAAGCCGTGGAAGCGGCCCAGATCGTGAAAATGGTGAACCAGGCGATTGACAATACCCGGCAACTGGCGCGCGGCCTTCATCCGGTGGCGGCGGAGCCGCTGGGATTGATGTCCGCGCTTCGAAAATGGGCCAGCGAGGTGGAAGCGCTTTTTCACATCGGCTGTAGTTTTCGTTGTGCGAAGCAAATTGCCATTCACGACGCGAACGTGGCGACGCATCTTTACCGCATTGCGCAAGAAGCGGTGAACAACGCCATCCGTCACGGAAAATCCCAAAATATCGTCATTCGCCTATCGGGCAAGAACGGCACCGCCGTCCTCTCCATTCAGGACGATGGCGAGGGATTCCCCAAGAAGCCGGTCAATCCGCCGGGCGTGGGCCTCAACATCATGAATTATCGGGCAGATATGGTGGGCGGCTCGCTGAAGGTTCAACCGAATCCAGATCGGGGGATCACGGTCACTTGCACGTTTCCCATCCGGGGTGTTGAATAGCGGAGAACTACCATGAACGCCAAAGCGCAACTGGATGTTCGGGCGAAAAAGTACCGCGTGCTCCTGGTGGACGATCATCCCATCGTGCGCCAAGGACTTGCGCTGCTGATTGACCGCGAAGCAGATCTGTCCGTGTGCGGCGAAGCCGACGGCGCACACTCGGCCTTCCATGCGATCGAAACCCTGCGCCCGGATATCGTGGTCCTGGATATTTCTCTAAACGGCCCGGACGGATTGGAAGTGCTCAAGGAAATCCGCGTGAAAACCGGCAGCCTCCCCGTGCTGATTCTTTCCATGCATGATGAATCCATTTACGCCGAACGTGCCATGCGCGCGGGCGCCAACGGCTACATCATGAAGCAGGAAGCCACCGAAAAAGTATTGGTCGCCATCCGCAGAATTTTGCAGGGTGATGTCTATCTCAGCGACCGGCTCACCACCACCATGTTGCAGCAATATGTTCGAGGGGGCGCAGCCACAAAAAGCTCGCCGCTGCTGAATCTCACCGACCGCGAACTGGAAGTCTTCCGTTTAATCGGCGAAGGGCACGGCACGCGGCAGATTGCCGACGAACTACACCTCAGCGTGAAGACGATCGAATCCTACCAGGCGCACATCAAGGAAAAACTGGCGCTGCGCAATGCGCGCGAACTGGTGCAGCACGCGATCGAGTGGACCGTGAACCTCAATGGAGGCTACTGACCGTATTTATAAGATCAGGGGTTCCCCGATGGCTGGAAGCGACCGTCCCCTACACTAAATACCACCTGTTCCTGATTGTAGTCGGGCCGCTCTCGGAGTAATTCTCTCAATCGCGAAATTTTGGACAGCAGTTTGTCCCGAACCGGGCCGTTGTTTCTCCGGAGGCTTTCGGCCTGCCTGCGTTTCCGCATCGCGGGTGTTCTCTCGGGACTCAGCAGACGCAGCGTTGTCCCTGCTGGCATTCGCAGCAGCCTGAGAGGAGGGACTAGCAATGACACCCGAAGCAGTTCCTTACGGTCGAAAGACGCAAAAGCCGTCACCCGTCCCGGACATTCACATTCTCTGGATCACCGCCGGTCTTGGCTGCGACGGCGATTCGGTTTCCATTACTGCCGCCACGCAACCCAGCATCGAAGACGTTCTGCTGGGCGCAATTCCCGGATTGCCTCGCGTCCATCTGCACAACCCGGTACTCGCCTATGAAAATGGCGACGATTTCCTCAAGTTTTGGTACCAAGCCGAACAGGGCAAGCTGGAGCCGTTCGTCCTCGTGGTGGAAGGCTCGATTCCCAACGAGAAGATCAAAAAGCAGGGATACTGGGCGGCGCTCGGCACCGACTCCAAAACCGGCCAGCCGATCACCACGAATGAATGGATCGATCGCCTGACGCCCAAAGCGCTGGCCGTAGTCGCCTGCGGCACGTGCGCCACATACGGGGGAATCCATGCCATGCAGGGTAATCCCACCGGAGCAATGGGGTTAGCCGACTACCTGGGCTGGGGTTGGAAATCGAAAGCGGGCCTGCCGATCGTCAACGTGCCTGGTTGCCCCGTCCAACCGGACAATTTCATGGAGACGCTGCTCTATCTTCTATATCAGGTCGCCGGCCTCGCTCCCATGATTCCGCTGGACGATCAGTTGCGTCCGCTTTGGCTGTTCGGCAAGACGGTCCACGACGGCTGCGACCGCGCCGGCTACTACGAGCAGGCCGATTTCGCCGAAGTTTACGGCTCCCCGAAGTGCATCGTGAAGCTGGGCTGCTGGGGCCCGGTTGTGAATTGCAACGTGCCCAAGCGCGGTTGGATGGCGGGCATCGGCGGCTGCCCCAACGTCGGCGGTATCTGCATCGGCTGCACCATGCCCGGCTTTCCGGACAAGTTCATGCCGTTCATGGACGAGCCGCCCGGATCGAAAGTCTCCGCTGCGGCCATCGGCATATACGGCAAGACAATCCGCACCCTCCGCTCATTCACAAATGACACCGTAAACAAAGAACCGAAGTGGCGCCACACCGGCACCGAACTAACTACCGGCTACAGGCCCGGGACGTACTAAATAAAAGGAGCCGAAAAAAATGGGCACAATTACTTCCGCTGCGAAAGGTACGCCGACCGGTTCCCGAAAGCTGGTGGAGATGAATTGGGATCCGATTACCCGGATCGTCGGCAGCCTGGGAATTTTCACCAAGATTGATTTCGATAATCGCCAGGTTGCTGAATGTCACAGCACTTCCTCAATTTTCCGCGGCTACAGCATTTTTATGAAAGGCAAGGATCCCAGAGATGCGCACTTCATCACCAGCCGCATCTGCGGAATCTGCGGCGATAACCACGCCACCTGCGCCACCTACGCGCAGAACATGGCTTTTGGCGTGCGCCCGCCGGCGATGGCCGAATGGATTGTGAATCTGGGCGAAGCCGCCGAGTACATGTTCGACCACAACATTTTCCAGGACAATCTGGTCGGCGTTGATTTCTGCGAGCAGATGGTGAAAGAAACCAATCCAGGCGTGTACGCCAAGGCCGAAAAAACGGCCGCGCCGGGCGCCGATCTTCATGGCTATCGCACCATCTCGGACATCATGAAGGCTCTGAATCCCTTCGTCGGATCCTTTTACCGCGAAGCGCTGCAGATGAGCCGCATGACCCGCGAAATGTTCTGCCTGATGGAAGGCCGCCACGTGCATCCTTCCACGCTGTACCCCGGCGGAGTCGGCACCGTTCCCACCGTGCAGCTGTTTACGGATTATCTAGTGCGTCTGATGAAGTACGTGGAGTTCATGAAGAAAGTTGTGCCGCTGCACGACGACCTGTTTAATTTCTTCTACGAAGCATTGCCGGGATATGAAGAAGTGGGCCGCCGCCGCGTCCTGCTGGGCTGCTGGGGCTCGTTCAATAATCCGGCGGTCTGCGACTATTCTTACAAAAAGATGACCGAATGGGGCCGCGCCATGTACGTCACGCCCGGCGTGGTTGTCGACGACAAGCTCGTCACCAACGACTTGGTGGACATCAACCTTAATATTCGCATCCTCCTCGGTAGCTCCTATTACGACGGCTGGGAAAACTCCGAAAAGTTTGTGCAGAAAGATCCGCTGGGCAATCCCGTGGATCAGAACCATCCCTGGAATCAGACCACGATCCCGAGACCGCAAAAGCGCGACTTCGGCGGAAAGTACACTTGGGTAATGTCGCCGCGTTGGCTCGATAAAAGAACCGGCGACCATCTCGCGCTCGACACCGGCGGCGGCCCCATCGCGCGGCTGTGGGCCACAGCGCTGGCCGGCCTTGTGGATATCGGCTACGTGAAATCTACCGGCCGCAGCGTAAAAATGTACTTGCCGAAAACCATGTCGCTGCCCGAAGTCGAATTCGAATGGAAAATTCCCAAGTGGAGCAACGCTATCGAACGGGACCGCGCGCGCACCTATTTCCAGGTGTATGCAGCGTCGTGCGCTCTTTACTTCGTCGAACAGGCGCTCGCGGAATTGCACGCGGGAAGAACCAAGACGTGGTCGGAATTCAGCGTCCCGCAGGAAGCCATCGGCTGCGGTTTCCACGAAGCGGTACGCGGCGTTCTATCGCATCACGTCGTGATCCGCGACGGCAAGATCGCGAATTACCATCCCTATCCGCCCACGCCGTGGAACGCGAATCCGCGCGACGTTTACGGAACGCCCGGGCCGTACGAGGACGCGGTACAGAACACGCCGATCTTCGAAGAAAACGGCCCGGATAAATTCAAAGGTATAGACATCATGCGCGCCGTGCGCAGCTTCGACCCCTGCTTGCCCTGCGGTGTGCACATGTACCTGGGCAATGGCAAGGTGCTCGAGACGCATCACTCACCGATGTTTGGCCAGCACGCTTGACGCTGCTGGGTTTTCGGGTCGGAGACACGTAGGCTGGGGCGCAATCGGATACTCTGCCGCATCCGTCGCTATCGCCCGCTTCGATTTATCTTTGAAGGAGAATATGCCACCCGACAAAGATCTCCACAAACGCATCCAGCGGATCGGCGAAATCGTCGAGCAACTCGAAGCCGCCACCGACCCGAACGCGCGCGCCATGGCCAAGGAACTCCTTGAATCGCTGATGGCGCTGCACGGAGCTGCGCTCGAAAAAATCCTGAACCTTACGCACGAGGGCGGCGAAATCGGCGAGTCGCTCATCAGGAAATTTGGCAGCGATCAACTGATCAGCAGCGTGCTCCTGCTGTACGGCCTGCATCCTTGCGATATGCGAACCCGCGTTTCAGCCGCACTCGAGAAATCGCGCGGTTTCCTTGATGCGCACTCCGCACAGGCCGAGCTGGTTTCCATCAGCGAAGACGGCGCGGTTACGCTGCGCCTGCATCTCAAGCCCGGCGGCTGCGGATCTACAGCGGCGACCGTAAAATCCACGCTCGAATCCGCCATACAAGACGCGGCGCCCGATGCGGCCTCGATCCTGGTGCAAGAGGCGGATAACGGAGCGCCGCGCTCCGGATTTGTCTCCGTCGCGCAACTCGCGAACGGCCAAAGCATGGCTGCGTTGTCCCTTGCGCCCACTCAGCGGAGCGGTGACTGATATGGCTCCAGCGCTTCCACCGCTGCAGGAAAGCGCGTTTGCAACTCTTCGCCAGTTTGCGCGCAAGCGAACACCGGTCGAGCGTTGCGAAATGTGCAGCCGCGAACTGGCGCCCGAGCACGAGCATCTTGTCGAGCCCGCCAGCCGCAAACTGATCTGCGCCTGCGAGGCCTGCGCGATTCTTTTCGACGGGCAGAGCGGCACAAAATACAAACGAGTTCCACGCCGCGCGCAACTCTTGGCGGATTTTCAGCTTACAGACGCTCAGTGGGACGGGTTGATGGTTCCGATTGATATGGCTTTCTTCTTCAAGAGCACGCCACACGGTAGAGTGATCGCGCTCTACCCCAGTCCCGCCGGGCCCACCGAATCGTTGCTGCCTCTGGAAACGTGGGTGGACATTGAGCAGGCCAATCCCATCCTGAAAATGATGGAGCCGGATGTAACCGCGTTGCTCGTCAATCGCGTCGGGCACAACCGAACCTGTGTCGCTGCGGAATATTATTTGGTGCCGATCGATCAGTGTTACAAGCTGGTCGGACTGATCCGCACGCACTGGCGCGGGCTTTCCGGCGGCACCGAAGTGTGGCGCGAAATCGGCGCATTCTTCAGCGCGCTAAAGCGTCACGCCGCGGTCGGCCGCGAGGGCGAGCATGCCTGAACTCGTGCTCACGATCGAAGGTGCCGAAGTGGTCCAGTATGCGGCCGCACCGCTGCTGGCGTTCAAGCTGCGCATCGCCAGTAACCCGAGCGACCAGATCATTCACACCGTCGCGCTGCGCGCGCAAATCCAAATCGAAGCGAGTCACAGAAAATATGACGCGAACGAACAAGCGCGCCTCGCCGATTTGTTTGGCGAACCCGATCGCTGGGGCCAGACGTTGCGCAGCATGCTCTGGACGCATGCCGGCGCCGTGGTCCCGCGTTTCGCAGGCAGCACCGTTGCCGATATCTCTGTGCCATGCACGTTTGATTTCAACGTCGCCGCCACAAAATATTTCCACGGCGTCAGCAGCGGGGACTTGCCCCTCTGCTTCCAATTCAGTGGCACGGTTTTCTATCAAGGCGAAGACGAAACACTGCAAGTCGCTCCTATCTCCTGGGACAAAGAAGCCAAGTACCGCCTGCCCGTAAAAGTTTGGAAAGATTTGATGGACGCCTACTATCCGAATTCCGTCTGGCTCGCCCTGCACAAGGACGCGTTCGACAAGCTCTACCAATTCAAAGTGCGCGAAGGCATTCCCGCATGGGAAGAAGCCATAGAAAGAGCGCTCAGCGCTCTTCCGGAAACGGTGCGCTCGTGAACGCCGCGCTCGTTGATGGAATTGTGAAGGCCGTGCTCTACGAAGGTTACATGCTGTACCCCTACCGGCCATCCGCCGTAAAGAATCGCCAGCGATTCAACTTCGGCGTGGTTTATCCGCGCGCCTACAGTGAAGCGCAAGGTGGCATCGATGCGTGGACCATGCAAACCGAATGTCTGGTGCTGGGCGACGCGCAAACTCAATGTGCGGTTCGCGTCAGATTTTTGCGCATGGTGACGCGTTGCATTGGGAAACTGCGGACGCCTGCTAACGATCTGTCCTCCATCGCGGACGCAGCCATCGAAAACGTCGAGCGACTGGAAGTCAACGGCAGAACCTTCCAGCCCTGGCAAGAGGCCGTCGAAGAAGTGATCGAAGTGCCCGAGTTCAATCTCTCCACTTTGTGCGCCCAACCGATGCCATGGCCATTCCAGCTATCAGCCAAGCAGGAAAGAGAAGCGATTTGCGATGACCAGGGATTGATGGTGGGAATAATCCTGCGCGACAAAGCCAGCGTCGTAGGAATGGTCGAACTCGCGGCGCAGCGGCTGCAGGATGGCGTGTTCACGCTCAGCGCGCGGATTGCAAACACTTCGCGCTTCGAGGGTCGGGGCCCGGCGAGCCGTGAAGAAGCACTCGCGCGATCTCTGGTTTCCGCACACACCATCCTGGAAGGACGCTCCGGAGAATTTGTTTCCCTGGTTGATCCTCCCGATGCCTATCGCGAATTCACTCAACTGTGTCAAAACATCGGTACTTGGCCGGTGCTCGTAGGCGACGAGGGCCAGCGCGACACCATGCTCTCGTCGCCGATTATTCTCTACGACTATCCCCAGATCGCCCCCGAAAGCCCGGGCGATTTGTTCGATGGCGCCGAAATCGACGAAATATTGTCGCTGCGTATCATGACCTTGACCGACGATGAAAAGCGCGAAATGCGCGAGTCCGACGATCGCGCGCGCAAAATTCTGGAACGTACCGAAACTCTGCCGGAGCAGCAGTTGATGAAACTGCACGGAGCGTTGCGCGGCCTGCGCGCCGCGAAAAGCGAGACGACGTGAACGAATGGGAATGGCAAGCGCTCGAAGATAAGACGACACTCGATTCGCTCGACGTTCAGGGCGGCCGAGTCCGGCGCGGCGAACGCGTCAGGCTGCGGCCGCGCGCCGGCGGCGATGTTTTCGATATCGCGCTCCAAGGCAAAATCGCCACCGTCGAATCCATCGAACAGGATTACGAAGGCCATCTGCATGTGTGCGTCGTCGTGGACGAAGACCCCGGCAGAGACATCGGCCTGATGCGCCAACCCGGCCACCGTTTTTTCTTCGCGCCCACCGAAGTGGAACCACTCGCCGCGAAAGAGCAGGAAGCATCCGCCGAAGGAAGGAAACGGATCCTAATCGCAGGGATCGGTAACATTTTCCTCGGTGACGATGGCTTCGGCGTCGAAGTCGCCAGCAAACTCGCCAGCCACAGGTTCCCGCAAGGCGTGCGCGTGACCGACTTCGGCATCCGCGGTTTTGATCTGGCCTACGCCCTGATGGATGGTTATGAGACCACCATCCTCGTGGATGCTTATCCGGGCGAAGGTCAGCCCGGCAGCCTCTTCGTCGTCGAACCCGATTTGCAGAATTTGAATTCGGCCGGGGCGCGGACGGGTTTCGTTGATCCGCACGGGATGAATCCGCTGAACGTTCTGCACATGGCCGTAAGCATGGGCGCGCAACTGAAGCGAATCCTCCTGGTCGGTTGTGTGCCGGCAACTCTTGGTCCGGAAGAAGGACAAATGGGGCTAAGCGAACCTGTCGCCGCCGCGCTTGACGAAGCCGTGCGGCTGGTGGATTCGCTGGTGACCCGAATTCTCGCGGAAGAATGGCCTGCAAAAAAATAGGACGTATTCCTATTGCGCAAAGGAGAAAAGCCATGGCGGTCGAATTAATGGATCAGGCGGCAGAATTGAACGGAACCGACAAGGACACTCTCTACATGCTCGGAGGCGTGGCTCTGGTGATCTTCGGCGCCGGGCTGGTGCTTTCCAATCCCACCGTACGCCGTTATCTCGGACAGATTGGCGTGGGAAACCTGGCCTCTGCCGCGATACCAGACATCGAGCGATATTTTCGCCTGCGCTCGATGTAAGCGCTCGCCAGCATCGCAAGTGGCCGGGTAATTTCGCCGCATTGGGCGCGCGCCGTACAGATTGCGAACTTAGGGATGATGTCGTGCAAACAGCAACGCAAAGAGGGCTCGTGCCAGTGAAATTTGCGCTCGATACCAATGCCAGCCGTTTCACCGTGCAGGCGTTTGCCACCGGCATGCTCTCCACCTTCGGCCACAATCCGAAAATTTCCATCCGCGACTTTGATGGCGACATCCAGTTCGTGCCGGACACGTATGAAAACGCCGTCGCGCGCCTGAGCGTGCGCACCAGCGCCATGGAAGTTCAAGACGAAATGAGCGGCGATGACCGCAAGAAGCTCGAACAAAGTATGTTCGACGTTCTGGAAGTGCAGCGTTTTCCAACCGCGTTGTATGAAACCAATCAAATCACAGTACAAAAACAGACCGAAGATCTGTTGCTCGCCCGCGCCACCGGTACGCTTTCCTTTCACGGCGTCACGCAAACGCAATCCGTGGACGCCCGCGTCTCGCGCCTGGGAACGATGCTGCGAATTTCCGGCGACTTCTCGCTGCGCCAATCGGATTACGGCATCAAGCCCGTGTCTTTCGCCGGCGGCGCACTACGTTTGAAGGACGAACTTAAGTTTACTTTCGAGCTCGTAGCCCGCATGCAAGAGGAAACGGGCGCGAGCGCATAGTCGCAGCAGAACACTGGTAAAGGGAGCCGCACCGTGTGCCTGGCGATACCCGGAAGAGTCGTGGCGATTGATTCGCAAGACACGCATCTCGCGACCGTTGACGTCGTCGGCGTGCGCCGCAAAGTGGATTTGGGACTGTTGCAGGATGCACCACCCGTCCCTGGCGATTGGGTGTTGATACACGTCGGCTTCGCCATGAGCAAGATCAGCGAAGCCGATGCCGCCGAGCAAATGGAAACTCTTACCATGCTTGGTGAGGCGGCTGCCGCGCTGGAGGAAGTTCGCGGCTACGGTCTCGAGAACGAAGTTCCAGACTACTCGACGCGAAGGTGGAAGCAATGAAATTCGTGGATGAATTCCGCGCCCCTGAACTTATAGCCAAAGCCGGCGAAGAAATTCGCAAGCTTGCTGATCCCGACCGCCATTACCGCATCATGGAAGTGTGCGGCGGCCACACTCACGCAATTTATCGTTTCGGTTTAAAGGATTTGTTGCCGCACAACGTCGAATTAATTCACGGGCCAGGCTGCCCGGTTTGCGTTCTCCCCATGGGCCGCATTGACGATGGTTTGTCGCTTGCAGCGCAGCCCGATTTTATCTTCGCCGCGTTTGGCGACATGATGCGCGTTCCCGGCACGCACGGCAGCCCGCTGGAATACAAAGCGCGCGGCACGGACGTGCGCATCGTCTATTCGCCAGCCGATGCGCTCAAACTCGCGCGCAATCATCCCGAAAAGCACGTAATGTTCTTCGCCATTGGTTTCGAAACCACGGCGCCTTCCACTGCTTTAACCCTGATGCGCGCGAAAGCCGAGGGCCTGAATAATTTCTCGGTGTTCTGCAATCACGTCACGATTATTCCAGCGATCCGCGCGATTCTGGATTCGCCGGACATGCGCTTGGACGGCTTCGTCGGCCCGGGCCACGTTTCCACCGTCATTGGCTGCAGGCCGTATGATTGGATCGCCAAAGACGAAGGCAAGCCCGTGGTAGTCTCTGGCTTCGAGCCGCTCGACATTCTGCAATCGATCGTGATGTTGCTGCGCCAGCTACGCAACAGCGAGGCGAGGGTCGAAAACCAGTACAAGCGCGTCGTGCCCTGGGAGGGGAACCGCGCTGCGCTGCGCGCCATGGCCGAAGTATTTGAACTTCGCCCGTACTTTGAATGGCGCGGCCTGGGATTTATTTCGCAATCGGCGCTGAAAATTCGCCAGAGCTATGCCCCATGGGACGCCGAGCAGCGCTTCACCGTTCCCGGCGTCCGCGTCACCGATCCCAAGGCCGCGCAGTGCGGCGAAGTGCTCAAAGGCGTACTCAAGCCCGCGCAATGCAAGCTTTTCGGACATGAGTGCACACCCGAACAACCGGTCGGCGCGCTGATGGTTTCATCCGAAGGTTCCTGCGCGGCGTACTACAATTACGAGCATCGCAAACCGATTAGCATCGCGAATGCCGCGACGCATTAATTCAATGGGAGATTCATGGCCACCGCCGTCAGCAATATTAAATTCCGCGAACCGCAGATCGAAATGTCGCACGGCGCCGGCGGCAAGGCCAGCCGTAGACTGGTGGAAGGATTGTTTGCTCCGCTTCTTTTTGGTTCTTCGACCGGTCCGCTCGGCGATGCCGCTCTGGTGCAAATCAACGGCACAAAAATTGCCATAACCACGGACAGTTTCGTGGTGAAGCCGTTGCGGTTTCCCGGCGGCTCGATCGGCGAGCTCGCCATCAACGGCACGGTAAATGATCTTGCGGTTTCGGGCGCGCGCGCAGAAGCGATCGTCGTCACCTTCGTTCTGGAAGCAGGATTGCCCACCGAAATTTTGGAAGCAGAAGTTCGCGCCATGGCCGACGCCGCTGAACTTGCGGGCGTCCGAATTGCCGGCGGCGACACCAAGGTCGTCGAGCACGGTAAGGCCGATGGAATGTACGTCACCACCACTGGAATCGGCCGGCTGCTTTCCGGCGTGGAAATCTCGCCGCAGTTCGTGCGCCCCGGCGATAAAGTTCTGCTCTCGGGCCCCGTCGGCGACCACGGCATCACGATTTTGTTTGCGCGCGGCGATCTCGACCTCGAAGCGGAGTTGAGATCGGACACGCGCTCCGTTTTTCCGCTCGTTCAGGCGCTCGTGCGCGACGCCGGCGCGGGCGTGCGCTGGATGCGCGATCCCACCCGGGGCGGCGTGGCGACTTCCTTGAATGAACTGGCTCGCGATTGCGGTCTGGGCATAGTTCTGTTCGAAGAAGAAGTTCCTATCCGCGATTCCGTGCGCGGCGCTTGCGAACTGTTGGGCCTTGATCCGCTGCATATCGCGAACGAAGGCCAATTTCTGGCTGTCGTTTCGTCCGAGAGCGCCGAATCCGCGCTGCAAGCTTTGCGCCAGGTGCCTGGCGGCGCGGAAGCGAAAATGATCGGCGAAGTTCGCGAACAACCGGCCGGCGCTGTTTTAGTCACAACTCTTTACGGAGGCAGCCGCCTGGTGGACATGCTGGTCGGCGACCCGCTGCCCCGCATTTGTTAGGACGCCCTATGCCGACGGACCTTGAACTCACCGCGCAAATCAGCCAGCGGCTGCAGGCGCGCAATCAGCTGATTGAATCCTTCTTCGCCGCGGAATCTCTGCGCTTGGCCGAAGCTTGCCGCGAAATGTCTGAGCGCTTTCTGCGCGGCGGCAGGCTGCTCGCATTTGGCCGCGGCCCTTACGCAACCGACGCGCAACACGTCTCGGTGGAATTCGTGCATCCCGTCATCGTCGGAAAACGCGCGCTGCCTGCTCTCGATCTTTCCCTTGCGTTCGAGCCGTGGCTGAAAACCCTGGTGCAGCCTGACGACATCGTGATGGGCTTCGGCCCCCCCGAAGGCGACCCCGAAGTCTGGTCCGCTTTGGACGCAGCACGTCAACGCCGCGCGATGACGTTTGCCTTGCCCGGCGCCAGCGGCTCCTATTTTTGTAATCCCGCCACACACGACAGTTTCATTCATCAGGAACTGATTGAGATTCTCTATCACACCCTGTGGGAAACCGTGCATGTCTTCTTCGAACACCGCGAACTAGGCCACGACGTAGGCGAAGCCGGCTTCCTCTACCCATTCCTGGGCAAAGATAAACAGGAAACGTCCGACATCGTCGCGCAAATCGCGGCTTCCATCCGCATGAAAGCGCAGGACGACGCGCTACTGCGCGCGCAAGTGGCGCACGAGGAGTCCGAAAAAATTGGCAATGCAGCCGCCGCGATTCGTGAACGCATCGCACACGGCGGCAAGCTGATCATTTTCGGCAATGGCGGCTCGGCCACCGATGCCAACGACTTCGCCATTGACTGCATCATGCCGCCTGCGGGATTCGCGGCCATTCCAGCCATTTCACTCTCGATGGAGCCCGCAAATCTCTCCGCCATCGCCAACGACGTCGGCACCGAATTAATCTTTCAGCGCCAGTTGATCGCCCAGGCGCGGCCCAACGACTCAGTTGTCGCAATTTCCACCAGCGGCGGCTCGAAAAATATTGTCATGGCTCTCGGAGAAGCGCGCAAAAGAAATCTGCTCACCGTGGCATTGCTCGGCTATGACGGCGGTGAAGTCCTGCGCCAAGGCCTCGCGGATTTTCCCTTGATCGTCCGGTCCGATTACATTCCGCGCATTCAGGAGGTGCAAGCTTCGATTTACCATCTGCTGCGCGAAGGTCTGGAGGGCTCCGTCCATGCCTAATCTGGAACTGTTCGGAACGGCAAGCTGCCCCTATACCAGCGAAATGCGCGAATGGCTGGAGTGGAAAGGACGCCAGTTTACCGAGTTCGATGTTGAATCCGATCGTCAGGCTCGCGAGCGTATGTGCCGCTTGACCCAACCTCCGTTCACCGTTCCTTTGCTCGTGGAGGACGGCAAAGTCATTCAGGTCGGCTGGCAGGGCCGCGGCTGCGTGGTGAACTCAAAGTAAAATCCATGCTCAATGCTTACTCCATTCACCTGCACGGTGTGGTACAGGGCGTCGGGTTTCGTCCGTTCGTTTACCGCCTGGCGCGCGCGAACAACTTGCAAGGCTGGGTTCTAAACGCGCAACAGGGCGTCGCAATCCATCTCGAGGGAAGCGAAGAAGCGCTGCGGTCGTTTCTCGACCAGATGCTTTCTCATCCACCACAAGCCGCGCAGATTTCGGACGTGCGCGTTGAATCTGCTGCAGTCGCTGGCCTCACCGAATTCTCTATTCGCGAAAGCAGCGGCCAGGGGCGGCCCACCGTTCGGATTTCGCCCGATCTACCCGTGTGTGAGCAATGCCTGCAAGAACTTTTCGACCCCCAGGATCGCCGCTCTCATTATCCCTACATCAATTGTACGAATTGCGGTCCGCGTTACACCATCATTCGCCGCCTGCCCTACGACCGTCCCAACACCACGATGGACGCTTGGCCGCTCGATGATCATTGCGCTTTCGAGTACAGCGATTCTGCGAATCGACGCTTTCATGCGCAGCCCGTTGCGTGCCCCGCGTGCGGCCCGCATTATTTTTATCAGGCCGGTGGTCAGATCGAGCGCGGCGACAATGCAGCCATTCGGATGGCAGTGCAGGACCTTCGCTCGGGCAAGATTGTCGCGGTGAAAGGCTTGGGCGGCTACCATCTGAGTTGCGACGCGAGGAATGCCCAAGCCGTCAGCGCCATGCGCGCGAGGAAGTTTCGCAAGGAAAAGCCGTTCGCGTTGATGGTGGAAAATATTCAGGTCGCGCACAGACTGGTGGAGCTGGGACCAGACGCGCAATCGTTGTTGAATTCGGTCGCCCGCCCCATTGTTCTCGCGCGCGCCAAGGTCGAATTGCCCCTAGTCGCGCCCGAAAATGATGAGCTGGGCGTGATGTTGCCCTACACGCCGCTGCAACATTTGCTCTTTGCCGCCGGAGCACCCGAAGCTCTGGTTATGACCAGCGCCAATCGTTCCAGCGAGCCAATCGCCTACAGGGATGATGACGCACTCGAGCAACTCTCCGGCATCGCGGACGGTTTCCTCATCGGCGAACGCCCCATAGCCCGCCGCGTGGACGATTCGGTGGCTCGTGTCGGCGTTTTCGGCCCCGCAATTCTTCGGCGCGCCCGGGGTCACGCTCCGAGCGCCGCGGCTCGATTTCCAACCAAGCGGCCGATTCTCGCGCTTGGCGCCGACCTAAAAAACACGATCACCCTGGTCGTTGATGGCCAAGCCTTAGTCAGCCAGCACATCGGCGACCTGGATCATTATGAATCGTTCTGCGCCTTCCGCGAAACCGTCCGCGATTTGCTGGCAATGTATGAAATCGATTCGAGCGAACTATTAGTAGCGCACGATATGCATCCGCAATATGTCTCCACGCTTCATACAGCGGAATTTCCGGCAGCGGAAAAGTGCGCTGTGCAGCATCACCGCGCCCACATCGCTTCCGTCCTGGCGGAGCGCGCTGCGTGGGACAAGCGAATCATCGGCGTCAGTTTCGACGGCACGGGCTACGGCGACGATGGAACCATTTGGGGAGGCGAAATTTTTGCCGGAAGCGTGCGCGATGGCTTCGAGCGGGTCGCCCATCTGCGATCTGCCGTTCTGCCCGGCGGCGATGCGGCCGCGAGGCAGCCAGTCCAGGCAGCCGCCGGTTTTTGTGCACAACTCAATGAGCTGGTGGACTTCTCCGTCCCTCCGTTCTCATTCCCACTGCGCTTTCGCGCTGCTGTGCAGCTCGTCGACCGAAACGTCCGCTCGTTCGCCACTACCTCCATGGGGCGTCTGTTTGACACGGCGGCTGCGTTGCTCGGTTTCACGCGCGAAGTAACTTTCGAAGGTCAGGCCGCGATGTGGCTCGAGCGTGTCGCCGCCCAGGCGCCCGCAGCCGATGCATATCCTTTTCCTTTGGTCGGCGATGAACTCGATTTTCGTCCGCTGCTTCAGAGTGTGATCAACGACAGGCTTCGCGGCCGCGACCAAAGTGAAATCGCGCGCGCATTCCAGCGCGGAATTGCCGAAGGCCTGCACGACGCCACGACGACTCTTTGCCACATCCATAACACCGATACCATCGTGCTTTCCGGCGGCGTTTTCCAAAACGAACTCCTCCTGCGCGATCTAAAAGGTCTTTTAGAACCTGAACAGCAGCAAATCTGGACGAATCACGCCGTGCCGGCAAATGACGGCGGCATCAGTTTCGGCCAGGCCGCGCTGGCCGCGCTAAGCAACCGCAGCTTGCAGGGTTCGGTCGCGTCAACGGAATCAGAATTGGATTGGACGACGCAGGTGACGTAATTGTGTTTTCGGCCGGCGAAGCAGCATTTGCTTTGTAACTTTAGAGGTGACGCGCCCCCATGCACGAACTTTCAATCGCCCTGAGCATTGTTGATCTCGCGTGCGAAGAAGCGGATTCGCACGGTGCACCCGGCGTGGACGTGGTCTATCTCAAACTTGGACCGCTATCCGGCGTCGTCAAGGAAGCCCTGCTTTTCTCGTACGAAATCGCCTGCCAGCAAACGCCTCTGGAAGGTTCGAAACTGCTCATCGAAGAAGTTCCCATTGTCGTGAATTGTCCCGTATGCAAGGAACGCCGCTCGGTCCGGTCCATTCAGTCGCTCTGTTGCGCCGAATGCGGCGCTCCGACGCCTGAAATTCTGGAAGGGCGCGAGTTGATGGTGACCGCTCTGGAGTTGCGACGATGACCTTGGAACCTCGGCTGGTGGAGGTCCGCAAAAACGTCTTGAAACAAAACGATGTTCAGGCGCGTGCGTTGCGCGAGCGATTCCGTGAATCCGGCGTCGTGGCGATCAGTCTGGTCTCCAGCCCAGGCTCAGGGAAAACGGCGTTCCTGGAAAAAACTCTGACGCTTCTGCACTCCCGCTACAGAGTCGCGGCATTAGTGGGAGACCTCGCCACCGAAAATGACGCGGTGCGTCTGGCTCGCAGCCAGGCTCCTGTGAAGCAAATCATTACCGGGACGGTTTGCCACCTGGAAGCGGCCATGGTGCAAGATGCTCTTGACGGTTGGGATTTGCGCGATTTGGATTTCTTGTTTATCGAAAACGTAGGCAACCTGGTCTGCCCTTCTTCCTACGATCTCGGCGAAGACTTGCGCTTCGTGCTGCTTTCGGTCACCGAGGGCGAAGACAAGCCGCTGAAGTATCCGACAATTTTCAACAGCGCAGACGTTGCTGTCCTCACCAAATCGGATCTCGCCGCTGCTGTGGAATTTGATGAGACGCTGGCGAGAAGAAACATTCAGGCCGTGCGGCCCGGTATGCGGGTGCTCAAATTGTCGGCCAAAACCGGCGAAGGAATGCCCGCATTTGTGGAATTTCTGGAAAACCATCGTCTGCGTTCCCGGTCCGCCGCCGCAGTCAGAATATAAACGCTCTAAGATTCAGCCCTCACTTTTCGTTGTGATGAATCCCGTATGTCCAAGCATTGGATATCGCATAGAGCTCTGTCACCGAACGCGGGCAGCAACTGACGGCTAAGAAGATAGAGTTTTTGCGTCGAGAACTTCATTGCGGGAAGAATGACTGGCCTCCAGACATCGCTTAATGAAGCGATCGAACAGTGCAGACTGCGGCGGATGTCTCCTGGAGTTAAGACCGCGCAACTGGACATTGAGAAGGGCTGGTGCTCGCCTGCGCGTGGGTATGCTTGCCAGCGTGCCGAGAACAATGGACCGTCGAATGAGTTGCAGTCTACCGCCCGAGCCGAGTACATCTTCAAAAATGGTGAGCCCGAGAGAGGAGAAAAAGGGGAGACACTCGACGGACGGTTTCGGTACAATCTCGGCCGGAAAACCAAGCGGACGATCGGCAAAGCCGAGTCGCAAACCGTTGGTTCTTCGAAGGCCTCAATCACTTTCAAGGGTGCTGAAGACGGACACATGGAGTACACAAGACGCAGCGTGCTCGGTGGCTTAGGAATGGCGGCCCTGGAAGCGGCGATGCCACCGCTGGTGAACAAAGCCGGAGCGTTCTCAGAAATGGCACCGCTCACGGCGGAATTGGATGCAAGCACGTGCCCGTTCAGGCTGGCGGTGATTAATGACGAGATCACGCAGGACTTCGAGAAGGCATGCCAGATCGTGGCTGGCGATTTCGGTCTGCATTGGATTGAGTTGCGCACGACGTGGAACAAAAACGTGACGGAACTCGACGCGAAAGAGTTGGAGGATGCGCGGAAGATTCTGGAAGAACACAAACTGCGCGTGACCGATATTGCCAGCCCGTTGTTCAAGACCGACTGGCCTGGGGCTCCCCGGTCGACTCGGGGCGAAAGCCGCGACCAGTTCCATGCGGACTTCGATGCCAGTGCACAGGATAAGCTGCTGGACAGGTGCATTTCGCTTGCGAAATTTTTCGAAACGGACAGGATTCGCTGTTTCGACTTCTGGCGACTGGATGATCAAACGCCGTATCGGGAAGCGATCAATGCCAAGCTGCAGCAGGCAGCGGAGCGCTGCGCCAAAGACAATATCATTCTGCTGCTCGAAAACGAGATGTCCTGCAACACAGCAACAGGCGAAGAAGCGGCTGCCGTGCTGAAGGCGATTCCGGACAGAAACTTCATGTTGAACTGGGATCCCGGCAATGCCGCAGCCATCGGAAGTACGCCTTATCCGACTGGGTATCAGTTGCTGCCCAAAAATCGGATTGGGCACTGCCACTGCAAGGATGTGGTACGCAAGCCGGATCACAAATACGATTGGGCTCCTGTAGGCGCTGGCATCGTGGATTGGGTCGGGCAACTTCAGGCTTTGCAGCGCGACGGCTTCCACAACGCGGTGAGCCTTGAAACTCATTGGCGCGGCGCGGGTACGCCCGAAGCATCCACCCGAATCAGCATGGACGGATTCCGGAAGACGTTGCTGAAGGCCGGAATCTCCTGCTAATCACAAGCGAACCTGTCAGTTGGCGGCGAAGCTTCAAAGGCTGCCGGACAAAAGGGAAATTATGGCCACGCGACGCGAGTTTCTGGATGCACTTGCGGTGAGCGCGGCGACGCTGGCCGTGGGAACCACGGCACGAAGCTATCGCCAAATCCTCGGTTCCAATGATCGTCTCAATTTTGCCGTTATCGGCCTTAACGGGCGCGCCTACGCTCATCTGTCGGCACTCAAGGCGAACCGGAGCGCTGCCCGTATTTCGCATGTCTGCGATGTGGACGGCAATATTCTTAGAAAGTTCGCGGACAAAGTGCAGCAGGAGATGGATGAGACCGCTGCGACGGAGAAAGACTTTCGCAGGATTCTGGAGCAGAAGGATGTGGACGCGGTCACAATCGCTACGCCGGACCATTGGCATGCACCTATGGCCATCGCCGCACTGCAAGCGGGCAAGCACGTCTATGTGGAAAAGCCGTGCAGTCACAATGCGGCTGAGGGAGAGATGCTGCTGCGGGCGCAGCAGAAGTATCGCAAGCTCGTGCAGATGGGCACACAGCAGAGGTCTTCGCCCCACACCATTGAGATTGTCGAAAAGATCCACGCGGGCATCATAGGCAGGCCGTACTTCGCCAAGGCTTGGTACAGCAACACGAGGAAGTCTATTGGCACCGGGAAAAACGCTGCGGTGCCGGCGCAGCTTGATTGGGACTTATGGCAAGGTCCCGCGCCACGCCGTCCGTATCGTGACAATGTGCAGCCGTACAACTGGCACTGGTTCAGAATCTACGGCACCGGCGAAACACTCAATAACGGCACGCACGAGGTTGATGTCTGCCGCTGGGCGCTGGGCGTCGACTATCCGGACCGCGTCAGCTCGTCAGGCGGCAGATACCAGTTCAAAGACGACTGGCAATTCTATGACACGCTCGTGACAAGCTTCACTTACCAAGACAAGATCATCTCCTGGGAGGGCAAGAGTTGCCAGGGAATGAAGTATTACGGCCGTGATCGGGGTTCGACAATCATGGGAACGACTGGCACGGTACTCGTCGATCGCGATGGCTACGAGATATATGACCTAGAAGGGAAGAAGACGAGCGAGTTCAGGCGCGGCGGTACAACCTCCTCTTCAGACCTGGTTGGCCGCGATTCCATGACGGACGCTCACTTCGCCAACTTCATAGCGGCGATCCGCAATGGCGAAAAGCTCAACGCTCCTGTCTCTGTCGGCAATATCGCCGTTACGATGCTGCAGATTTCCAACATCGCCTGGGAAGTGAACCGGGAGCTGCATCTCGACACGCAGGATGGCCGGATCCAGGGCGACCCGGAAGCGATGAAGATGTGGGGGCGCGAATATGAGGATGGCTGGGCACCACGTGTCTAGCGTGCGCCGGTCGCGTCCGCGCGAATATCGCGTCGAAAAAAGCGCAGAGCGGCGGCCCGTTGTGAAAGCTTTCCCAGCGAAGAGCGGATGTCGAGCCCTGTATGAAAAATAGCTTCGCCCGTCGCGATTTCATTCGTTCCGGTGCCCTCGCCGCGGCAGCCTTCGCTGCTTCGAGCGACGTCTTCGCGCTGGCTGGGGAACGCCCGGCAGCTCTCGAGGCGTCGCCGGTTCGTTTGGGCCTGGCTAGCTACACGTTTCGTAACTTCAGTCGTGCGCAGATGATCGGCTTCATGAAGCAGCTCAAAGTGTTCGCGCTGAATGCGAAGGATGTCAAGGATCATCTCCCGCTAGATCCGCAACAGGAGGCGACTGCGCTGGCAGACTATGCCGCAGCAGGGGTCCGGCTTCACGCTGCTGGAGCCATCTATTTCACCAAAGATGAAGATGCGGACATCCGGTCTAAGTTCGAATACTGTAAGCGAGCAGGTATTGCGGTTATTGTCGCGGGCGACCCTACGCCAGAGACACTGCCGCGACTTGAGAAGTTCGCCAAGGAATTCGACATCCGCATCGCAATTCACAATCACGGGCCGGAAGATCGGTTATGGCGTTCACCGCTCGACGTGCTGAAGGCGGTCCATGGCATGGATCCGCGCATCGGGTGCTGCATCGACGTCGGGCATGCGGCTCGCGCGGGGACTGACGTGGTGCAGGCGATCCGCGAAGCAGGCCCCAGGCTATTTAACTTGCACATGAAGGATCTCACGAGCTTGCAAAGCAAGGAAAGCCAGGTAGCGGTGGGAGACGGCATCCTGCCGGTGCGCGCGATGTTTGCAGCACTGATCGCAACCAGGTATGAGGGCTTCGTCGATTTAGAGTACGAGGTCTATCCTGACGATCCGATGCCCGGCGTTATCAGCAGCTTCGCTTATATGCGAGGCGTCCTGGCGGGCCTGGGGTAGGCGACAGGATATTTTGGAGGTGAGTCAGTGATAATCCTCAACCAGGCCCGGCTCCTCCCGGCAGAGTCCAACACTCGTTCCATCGCGAGGCGGCTTTGCGTTTCAGGTATCGTCCGACGCGATGAACTGAACGGCGACCTAGTGTGGCGGTTGATCGTCCTGGAAGGCGATGCGCTCGAGCATCGGCTTCATTTCCGGATTGGACATAAAAAGCCTCCACAAAAGGCCCGTGCGATAGTTTTCGATCATCGCCGTGATGGGCATCTGGTTCAACCCCATATAGATCGGCGCAAACCAATTGTGGTCAAGGTTGAAGGCGTCGCGCGGGCCGTAGATGCCCCACAAGCGATCTCCCAGGTCTCGATAGAAGTGCTTGAGGGCGGCCATCGAAGCTTCGGGAATGTAGGGAAATGACGCAAGCGCGCCCGTGGGCGTCATCGTTCCAGTGTCATTGCGGGGGTCCGGCGCATGGGGCACATAGCCCCAGGGACCGTCGCTCGCTGTAAGGCCCCACGAGTCCGGACCATAACCCTTGTGATGCTCGGGATTCTCGATGCAGTAAGCGCGATTGATCAGCGCCAGGTTACGATTGTTTTCGAAGTAATCCGTAAACCGATCGCGGATTCCGCGGGAATCAAATCCCATGTAGGAATAGTGGGCAAAGAAAAGCGGATTTCCTTCTTTCGTGCCAACGTCCAGTTTGATCCCATAAAAAGTCTTGCCGTTGAGGAAGTCGTTGTCCTTCGCAGCGTCTCCGGCCCCATCCGTCCAGCCCGTGTAGTAAAGGCCCACTGGCACCCCGTGAGTGGGCGAAGCGATGGCAAGCAGATAGACAATCATCACCTCGTTGAACCCGGTGAGGCGATGATTGATGTGCCAGGACCATTGCGGCGACCAGTGCCAGTAGAGCGCGTCGCTTTGTGGTGTCTGGCGATACCAATCCCATTCCACCGTTTCCCAGAGATGCGAAATGCGATCGTATAGAACCTTCTCTTGCCCGCTGGATTGATTCAGATACTGCCGCGCGGTTAGGAGTCCTTCCATCAGAAAAGCGGTTTCCACCAGGTCCCCGCCGTCATCGAACATATCAAACACCGGCAAACTCGCACCCGTGGCGTCGTCCATGAAGTGAGACCATGCACCGTGATAACGCGGGGCTCTTTCCAGGAAGCCGACCATTTTGTTCAGGCGTGCGATCCCTTGCGCGCGAGTGATGAAGCCTCGGTCCATCCCGACAATTAGAGCGAGGATGCCGAAGCCACTTGCGCCCGTAGCGACGACGCGGTCATCGCCGGGAACATTTTCCCGCGTCATGCCGGAGTGCGGTCCGGAGGATTCCCAGTCGTAGCGGAAGCATTCGGTCTGCAGCATCGTGAGCAGTTCGTCGTCGGTCAGCGGGCGCGTGGAAGCGCTGGCGGCGGAGGACATCCGAGAGCGCAGCCCATCGGAAGAAACTGCAGCAACTTTGTAGGAGGCTGTTTGACCGGTCTCACCCAGGAAGTCGGTGTAACGTCGCAATCCGGATTCCTGGATTCCGATCGGTGCGAACGGCTTGCCGTCCAGAGAACGATAAATTACGTAATAACGAAGACGCTCGGAAGCAACCGGCTTCCACGCAATATCAATGTGGCGCTCGTAACCAGTTGCCGTGACCTGCTGTGGCGCCGGCAGCGCGCTTTTTGCAGCTCCATGGCGCGAATCCTCGATTGTGATCTGGTCGATGATTAAAATATGCGGCGCGGCATCGGCGAAAGACTGAGAAAAAATCAGCTTACCCAGGTGATTGGCATGCAGCGGGCGGATGGAAGCCGTCGCAAAATCCCGCAACGGAATTTTCACCTGAACCCAACGCCCGGCTGGCAAAGCACCGGAAAATTTCGCAAGCGGAAGCGGGCCTGAAAAATTCTCGCTGATATCCTCAATCCTAACGAGCGGCAAGCCCGCGGAACCGATTGGCCGGGGCGCAAAGCACCAGAAAGAAAGTACGTCGCCGTCAAATTTTATCTCGCGGTTGCGGAATTTGAGGACGCCGATCTGCGCCACCCAACCTCCGCCGGGCTGTGAAGTCCATTCGAGGCGCAGCGCGTTCGGCGGAGTGAAAAATATGCGCGTTTCGACCGGAAGCTTCGAGTCGAGAAGCGTGAGGAGGCTGGGAGCAGCGGCTTTGCCGGCGCTGTAAAAATAAGAATCAGGCGTGAGGCTGTTGTCGAAGAAAACGCGGCGGTAATATGCCGTGTCCGCGCCGACCGAAACGGCAAGCGCAAATAGCAGAAGCAGTGCGGCGGCTCGCCGGACAAGGCGAAGCTCGCACGAATGGCAGAGATCGCCGGCGGGCACCATGACATGCTTCACACCCATCGGACCACAGCTTTCAAGACGTAGTCGCCTCGAATCCAAATAGCAGAGATACGTATCGTTGACAACAAAAAAGCCACCTACAGTGGGAAACATCAGCAATCAAACGATTTAGCTGGGATTAGGCAACGAAGGGATTGACAGTGAGCAACCGGCGACATAACGTAAACCCCCAGGCGATCCTACTCCCTTTCATGTATGGCACGCCCTCATAGCATGGATACGATACGCCGGGCGCGGTGGCTCCTATGCCCATCGTCGCAGCAAACCGCGCAGCGCCTGGCCTCAACAGGGGGACAGATGAAAACCTCAAGAATTCTTCTCGGCCTGGCAATTCTTGCGTCTTGTTTGAGTCTATTTCCTCCGCCGGCGAGGGCGCAGTACCGCGCCGGCTTGCAGGGGGCTGTGCTCGATGCGCAGGGCGCGGCCGTCGAGGGTGCCACCATCACTTTGACGAATTCGGAAACCAATCATTCGCAGCAAACCACTTCTGGAACGGGCGGCGTTTACTCTTTCTTCAGCCTTTCTCCAGGCAGCTACACAGTTTCAGCGGAAAAGAAAGGCTTCAAGAAGAATGTCCTTGAAAATATCTCGATCGCCGGAGAACAAATCCAGGCACTCAACGTCACGCTAGAGCTTGGGGAGGTCAGTTCTTCGGTGATAGTGAATGCGTCGGAAGCCGCCGCGATTGATACCGAAACAGGGCAACTTGGCGGCACCCTTTCGTCCACGGAAGTGCAGGACCTTCCATCCTTTGGCCGCGACCCGTTTCAACTGCTTCGACTCGCCCCGGGCGTTTTCGGCGACGGCGCCCACAATAATGGCGGGGGAGCGCAAAATATTCCCGGCAGCGCCGGCCCCGGCGGCACCAGCGCGACGACGAGCATTTTCCAGATTGAGAACCAGCCCCAGGCTTTCGCCGGTGGGCAGCGCAATGAAGCGAACAGCTTTCAGATTGACGGCGTTTCGGTGAACAGCCTTGACTGGGGCGGAGCCGCGATCATCACGCCCAACGAAGAATCGGTTAAGGAAGTCCGAATTACCTCGAACTCTTACGATGCGGAACTGGGACATGGCAGCGGTGCGCAGGTCGAAGTCGTCTCGCAGAATGGCACAAACAGTTATCACGGCAGCGCCTTCATCAAGATTGATCGGCCGGGATTGAATGCTTTCCAGGCCTATAACGGCCCGAGCGGTCCGGCTGCGGATGAGCGCGTAAACAACCGCTTTAATCAGTTCGGGGGCAGCGTGGGTGGACCGATCATCAGGAATCACCTGTTTGTGTTCTTCTCCTACGAAACGCTCAGGAACAATTCGGTAGAAACCTCGAATCAGTGGGTGGAAACACCACAATACCTCGCAGCGGTAACGGCCCTGGGGTCGCCCTTTCTCTCATCGGCCATTCTGGGTTTTCCGGGTGAAGGCGCGTCTTTTAGTAAGGTCCTTCCGTCTACCTGTTCGCAGGCTGGCTTCACAACCGCAGCGAATTGTCAGGCTGCGGGTACGGGCCTGGATATCGGTTCTTTATTAACAAGTCCGCGTGGATCGCTCGATCCAACTTTCGGAACGGCTGCTACACCGAATGGTGTGGGCAGCGGCCTCGACGGTGTTCCGGACATCCAATTTGTGCAAGCCACGAATCCGACAACCATTACCGACTCACAATACAATGGCCGTGTGGATTACCAGGTTTCAAACCGGGATTTGGTGACTTTTAGCATTTATTGGGTGCCAACCGAGACCAGCAGCTTTAACGGCAATATCCGTCCGGCAAATTTATTTCACCATAATCCGCTCAATTACGCCGAAGGTTTGGTGTGGAACCACACCTTCGGTCCAACCTTGATCAATGAAGCGCGCTTTAACGTTTCGCGTTGGTATT